>Ga0256845_1000154_pt1 | contig 62748 bp, 70 predicted proteins | sample RiftiametaG_FD_189101 | JGI IMG/M metagenome (GOLD analysis project Ga0256845, IMG submission 189101) | Tube worm associated microbial communities from hydrothermal vent at the East Pacific Rise, Pacific Ocean - Riftia | ecosystem: Host-associated > Annelida > Integument > Unclassified ...
TCATCAAGGGCCGGTCTGACTGCTGCCCACTTTTCTACAATTGTTGCCTCAAGTTCTATATCTCGTTTCACACTTCTCTAAGATCACAAAGGCAACCTCTTGTAAAGTTAAATTCGACCCCCCTCCTTATTGCCTCAAAGATGGGCACAGTTGCGTGTTCTGGGATTAAAAGGGAAGTATTATGTTAGCATTGTGGAACCAATTTGACGAACTATTCAACGATGATTCATTGCGTAGCCGCAGGGCGCCTCGCAACTTTGTGCCAGCTGTCGATATCGAGGAAACCAAGGTTGGCTATCTTTTGACGGCAGATCTACCTGGATTGGCCCCCGGCGACGTTGAAATTACCGTGGAGAACGGCATTCTTACCCTCGCTGGGACTCGTGAAGCCGAGAGCGCCACAGACAAAGATGGCTACCGGCGTGTAGAGAGGTCCTTTGGATCCTTTCGCAGAACCTTCACATTGCCCAAGGGAGTAGATGTTGATGGAGTAAAAGCCGAAACAAAAAACGGCCAAGTGAAGATCGTAATTCCCAAACCTGTGGCCGAATTACCTAGAAAAATCAAGATTGAGAACTCGGCAGCCGATCCGTGATGACGTGATTGTCTTCGTTCGAAAATAAGCGGCTTTGAAGGGCGACTTGGGTTAGAGTTTTGAGAGTTTGCGCCAGCGATATTCTAATGAATTGACTGGTGCGAATTCTATTTATTCGCACGGAGCATCTACTTCGCGGTTGTTTGTTACTTGAGAGGCGCGAGCGCGTGCGTTCTTCGATTCAACGTCTCCTTTTTTCAAAGTTGGTCCCACGCGGGGAGAACTACACGAATTGTCCGGTAAAGCTTCTGTGCTTTTTAAAGCGTCTTCTGCCCCTTCGGTGAGGAAAGCGAGAGAGCCTGTGAGCGGCTCCAATTCTTTGGGACGGCGAATCTTTGGACGAATTGTTTGAGTGGACTCGGCGTGCAAGGCCGAGCGCAGCCATTGGGGGCCGTGACGGTTTGCCGCCTTCTTTAGGGCAGAGCGATGGGGGTTGGTTGCGTAGCACTTGAGCGCGGTTGCGAAGGTTAACCAATGACTCTCTGCGTGACTCGTGAGACCACGAACGGAAAGTAGATCAACCGGTGCTACTGTGGGGCGTTTCGTCATTGGCCATTGGTATCACGCTAGGTCCGGCGTCATTGCCTGGAAGAGTTGCTCGGAGCTGTCGCTCCAAAAAAGCGAGTCTTTCCTCCATCTCATGCACGTGTGACATGATTTGATTGAGTTCTGGGTCTGCTGCAGGTGGTGTCGTCCTCTGGGGAGAAGAAAATGGCGAGGCTTTTTTCATGATCCACTCGTCATCAATGAGTTCATAGCTTGTGCTTGGCTCGCCTGGGGTCGAGACGATTTGCTGGGCATGGGCGATGACGTTGGAATTTGAGGAGAGCTCGCTTAGGTAAAGTAGCAGAGCGGATGCTTGGGCAATGTGGGAGTAGACAGGAGAGAAGAGGTCGCGCTCCAGTGCCTCCCAGCGCACTACCTCCAAACACCATTGATTGTTGTTGAAGACGAGGCGGGTCGGGGAAGGCTGAGTGACGTCGATATTCGACAATGATGTCCTTTCTAAGCCTCTCGGCTCTTAGGCTGGTTTTGATCATTGCTTGCGGTAACCGTCTTTTCTTTTCTCTGCAATTGAAGAGGTAAGATGCGGACAGCTGCCTGACCCGGCGAGGTACAGAATTCACGCGGGGTTACCGGGGGAGGTGGGGTAATTTGCGCGGTCGCTTGGGCCGGCTCACAGGTCGGGGCTGCTTGCATCATATTCTGAGAGATTTCGTGCTCCGGCATACCTCGTGGTTGCGCGGCGCTCGAGGGAGGAGGAGCTTCGTCCGGGTCTGGGGGCGGGGCGATCGCATGATGCTCTTCACGTGATTCTTTCTCCGGTGCGGAGAGGGGGTGTGACTGCGTATTGGACGCCTCTGAGATAGATGCGACGGCGGGCGGGGGTTCGGAGATAGATGCCGCCGAAGGCGGTGGCTCCGAGATAGACGCGACGGCGGATGGCGGTTCGGAGATAGATGCGACGGCGGATGGCGGTTCAGAAATAGATGCCACCGCTGCGGGCACTGCGGGCGAAGTTTCGTGGCTGGGGGGGGCACTCTGAGCTGTCGTCGGAGACGTGGCCTCGCCCTGCGTTATTGGGGGAAGAGTCCCAATTGTTTGTAGTTGCGAACTCTCGGTCGGCTCTACTTCTGGATCAGAAAAATTCGAACTTGGTTCATTGGAAGCTCTCGGCGCAGAGTCTGGTGGAGCTGAGCGGGATTCCTCGTCTTGAGTCGACGTTTCGTCTTCGTATTGCTTCGGGGGAGGTGACTCTGACTCAGAGTCCGGGGGGGCAATGATAGGCGAAGGTGGAGAAGAGAAGCGAAGCCGGGGGCTCTCCCCTTGGGAAGCTGGAGCATGCAGTGAGGGGCGCTCAATCGACCCTGGGGTATCCTGAGATGGTGGCCAGGAAAACTGGGAAGCTGGTGGGGGGGGCTCAGACAAGTGCACGGCCAGGGGGGCTTGGGTCGCCTGGGGAGCCGGTACCGTCTCTTGGTTGAGATAGGAAGACGGATTGACTCGTTCAGATATCTGGCTGGCTTCGTGCTCGTCAACTTCTCTCAACTCTTCTGCGGCGGGGGGAGGGGGCAACGAAATGAGCCCGAGATCATGCTCCTGTGTTGGCTCCGCCATGATCCGAGTTTCTGGTGTCTCGATGATCTTTGGTACCGGCAGGGTAAAGTTTTCTGGATTGATTGGACTATTGGAAACGGGTGGTTGAGTGAGCTGGCCTAAGGGCTCTCTATCGCCTTCGATGGCTTGTAAAGATTGCTGGAGTGCTAAGGAAGCGGAGCTAGGTACTCCTTCTGCGTAGCTTGGCTTCTCTTCTACGGGCGGGCTTGAATCATTGGTGGGCGAGCTAGCAGTGCTTTTGACTGGTCGGGGGAGCGCTGTGTCTTGGCTAGTCGATCTTGTCGGGGTGGGGGCTTCTTGGGAGAAATCGACCCCGTCCGGTAGGCTCGATACGCGTTCGAGCTGTCGACTGCGCTTAAATTTCACTTTGAGATAGACTAAGTGAGCGGTGTAGCTAGCCAAGATTGCCGTGAGACAAATGCCAATGGTGGCGAAGCCGGACTCTGCACCCGAGAGTAAAAATGTAGAGCCGCAAGTCACTACAAAGAAGGAGCCAACAGCGATTTTCACCGTGGAGTTGATTGTGTTCTTGAGGACGAATTCTCTGTATTCGTCCTCACAGGCCATGCACCACTCTGTCGTTGTTGTCTGATGGGATGAACAGACGTTGGCGAGACAAACAGGGCAGCGAGCCCCGAAGGTAGGCCCGTAGCAGATGGCGCAAGGAAATACCTCTGGCTGCGCCTCGAACTCGGAGGCTCTGTCTTCTTCGAAATCATCGTCATCCTCTTCGGTCTGGACGTCCAAAGGTGTGGGTTGAAGGAGAGTTTTCACGTTGGGTGTCGCGTTGGATAATCTCAACACATTGAGATCGGCGCCTTGGCCAGAAAAGGGAGGCTCAGGCGCTTGACCGCTTAGCTCTTCTTCTAGGGGGGCGACCTGTACAGCCTCTGCAGCTTCGCTGGGGATGGGAGGCTCTTTTTCCCCGAGAGCCGGGCGTAAGGTGGTTGTACCGGGCTGAAGAGAGAAACCCTCCGGCGGGCCAGAGAGGGGAATTGCCCGAGGAGAAAGAGAATCAGGCACGGCAATGCTGCGGGGAGCGATGTCTGCAATATCCATTCGACGGTTGCGGTTGGCGTCCGATAGCTGTCTCAAGTCGGCCCACATGGCGGCAATCTGCATTTCAGAAAAGCTCAGATAGGATGCCGCTTCGGAGTCTGCTAGTTCTTTGGCCCCTTCTTCTGGTGATCGTGTGTCTAATAGGTGGCTCATGTGATCTGCAAAGCGTAGAGTCTGCACCATCGCTGAGATTTTCGGGCCTCGCTGGTGAGCAAGGGCGGGCTGATGATGCAGGGCGATGACCTCTGGAATGGGCGCCGGTATGCTCCAGCTTGCTAGAACGTGAGCAGCAAGCACTGCGTGGTCGAAACCCAAGATCTCTCTCTCGGAGATATGAAGAGAGTCCCAGTGCTCCTCGTGTTCTGCCACGAGATCCTTGTATTCATCCTCTCCCTCATCGAGCATCATCAATTGCCCAAGATCGTGCAGTAGTCCACAAGTAAACAGATCCTCTTGGGGAAGCCCCAAATGGATTGCTAAGTAGCGACAGAGGGAAGCGACGAGGGAGCCATGCTCTTGTTTCCTTCGAGTTACGTCGCTCGTTTTTCCAAAATGGTCCAGTAGAACCGCGCTCGTGGCGATTTGCTGAAGTCTTTGCTGTCCTAAAAGAGCTGTAGCGTGATTGAGGGATGTGCATCGAACACGCAGGCCGTAGCCCGCCGAATTTACCAATCGGAGGACCCGCTGAGAGAGCCCCGGATCGCTTTCGAGGACACGCACAACCTTCTGAATCTTAGTATCTTCGCGCCGAGTGAGCTGCACGAGCCGTTGGGCGGCGGCGGGGAAGGGACGCGCTCCCATGACGCGACCGGCCATCGCTGCCATGCTGGACGCTGCCGTTTCCCGCGCTGCATCGTCGTCAAAGTCACCAAACCAGAGGTCTTCTTGAAAAGAGAAACCGAGAATATCAGGACTCTTTGAAGAGCGCGGAGACTTTGCGTTTTTGCGCTTATGTCTCATGTTCCCCCTCCACTTGCGGTAGCGCGCCTTTGGGGGGGTGGCAAAATTGCAGAAGTGAAGCGACTATTAGTGAGTACTACCTGGGCACCTTTTCTTGTCCTTGAGTTGATGACCACTGGTGCCATGAGGTTGACCGTAGTGCCTCCTTGAGCGCTTGCGGAAAGCACTACCATGAGGGCCAAAGCGTTTTCATCTTCAAAAGAAAGACCCGCTTGATCTGCTATCTTATTTACTGGCACGTCAGGGTAGCCTTCTGCGATATTAGCTGCATTCATGAGGGGAAATGCGACATCCGCATCCTTCGTAGATTGTATCCAGGCGATATTGGGGGAGTTTCTATGGCCTATCCAGGCGAACTCCGTGAGTTTCGGAAAGCCCACCATACCGCTAGCAAGCTCGATGAGCGTGTCTTCCTCAACTTCAAGGAGACCAAATCTTGTCGTCTTCACTTTCATGCGCGACCTCCCGAGTAGAGTTGTCCTCGAACCAAATGTACTGCCTGTGCATGAATTTGACATGCACGTGACTGACTAACCCCGAGGACTTCGGCAATTTCTTCATGAGCACATTGTTCTTCGTAGTAGAGACCAAGGACAATTTGGTATTGACTGGGGAGAGCACGAATAATGCCTTCGACACGTCCGGACAATTCTTTGACCTCGGTCATTTGAATCACTTCATTCTCGGTGACAGAATCATGGCTACGCATCCCATTGGCCTCTGCGGTGAGTTCTAACCTCACCCAGCCAGCCTCGGAGATTCGCTCCAATAATGTGTGATACCCAGCAAGATCTAGGCCGATCTCGCCGGCGACTTCATTTTCTTCTGGAACTCGACCCATTCGGGCTGACAGAGCACTGATAGCCTCGGTGATTCGCGCAGAAGCAGTGCGCATTTGGCGAGATTTTGGGTCCTGGGTCTTGAGAAACTCTAAGACCGCTAGGCGAACCTTGTAGCCGGCAAAAGGTTCGAACTCTTCATGACTAGCGTCACCGCGCCGACGCAGAGCGTCAACTAGCCCACTCCAACCAGCACGAAGAATGTCATCATAGGTTGTGTTGGGAGGGAGCGATTGGGCGGTACGAAGCGCAACTCGGCGCACAAGCGGCAAATATTGCTCGTAAGCCTCCCGGTCCAGAGTCGGTGGTTCCGGCTGGCTAGGTGCCTGAGGTTGAGTCGCTGGCATCATGACGTAATTGGAGACGTCTCAGCTCAGTGAACGGATCGATTCCGCGGAATGAGAGCTAATTGTAACAATTGTGACTTTGACGCGGACTCCAGGTGTTCGGGAACTTTGGGACCACGACTGAGGTAGTTGATTGGAAGGTGAGCGCCGATGGACGCTTGAATTACGCCCCCAATGCCCTCTGTTTCGTCCATCTTTGTGACACAGAGTGAGGTGGGACTCAGATGTTCATAGTGTTGAACTAGCCCATAAGCGTCATTACCGCGAAGCCATGCGGGCAGGAGTAGCATGACGTGAGTACGTCGTTTGGCTTTATGAGAAAGCTCCGCAAAGGAGCGCATTGAGGCGTCATGGGACGAGCCAACACTAGGGGTGTCGACTAAAAGTAGATCTACTGGGCTGTTTACCAATATTTCTTCAAGATCGCCTGGGCTCTTGGGCGTGAATACTGGAACACCCATGAGTTTTCCGTAGCGCTGCCATTGATCAGAAGCACCCACTCGAAAATGATCCAGACACACGACGGCGACTGAGCGCCCGTACTCGAGCCGGCCCTGGGCCGCCAGCTTGGCAAGAGTTGTGGTCTTGCCCACTCCCGTGGGGCCTACGCACGCCACTAGCTCGCGCTCTTTGGACGCCAGAATATTCTCTGGCTCCGGCAGCGCTCGCGACACTCGCTGGCAGATACGCTCGAGTATCTCTTCGTCTGACTTTGCCTTACCCATTCGGGAACCCAATTGACTGGCAACTGTTCCTTCAATGCCAATCTCCTGCAATATTCCGAGGGCACGTTGCTTCGAGGGTAATTGTGCCTGTACGGCTTCGACCATCGTTCGAAGTTCGCGAATCTGCTCCTCCATACGAGAGATTGTAGAAGACCCCTTTGAGGTGATTTCCGTAGAACTAGTGTTAGGTTGGGAAGAGCTGCTTCGCTTGGAGCGTGCCGAATACTGGCCGCTGCCCCGAGGGTTCGTTTTTGATTCTTGGGGAATGAGCGAGCTTGCAAAGGGCCACGCGCTTCGTCCAACGGAGGGGGCGGCCTGTACCTCTACCCGTAGTTCAGCATTGCCGTTGTTACCGGCAACGTGCACGTGCCGTGTTGGGCCAATGAGTGCATCGGGTCCGTAGGCCGCTCGCACTGCGCCGAGAGCTTCTTTGAGATCAATTCCGGAAAAGGTTTGGTATTGCATAGGCTTTTACGCTTCCAGGAAACTAGGCGGCGGCTCCTTGGTGCGTGAAGCTGATTGTTCGGAAGGGGCGAACCGCGATACTCGGGTCGAGTTCGCGAAAGGAGAGAATTGCGAGGCGAGGACAGCGTCGTTCGGCGAAGGCCCGCAGGTAGCGTCGTATGTCGGGGCTGACGACGGCGCAGGGTTGATGGCCAGCGCTTATGAGATCTTGAACGGCAGTTTCAAGGTCGTCTCCAAGAATTCTTGTCTGCTCGGGGTCGAGGGCGCCTCCGGCTCCGGTAGCAATATCCCTTAGAGATCGCCGAAACATCTCCTCGACGGGACCGTCAAACACTAACGCGGTAATGCCACCGTCGGAGCCTATGTATGTATTGGTGAGTTGACGGGTCAGTCGTTGACGTACCGCTTCAGTTAGCTGTTCGGGGTCTTTGGTTGTAATTCCCAGTTCACAAAGCCCTTCCAGAATGGTGCGGAGGTTGCGAATCGGCACACCTTCTCGCAAGAGATTTCTCATCACGCTGAGGGTCTCACCGAGGGAGAGAACATCGGGAATTAGGTCGTCGGCAAGCTTGGGGTGGCTGCGAGAGAATACATCGAGTAGATGTCGAAGCTCTGAGCGGCCAAGGAGTTCATGGGCGTGATGACGTACCACTTCGGCCAGGTGAGTGGCGATGATTGTAGTGGTGTCGACGACTGTGTAGCCGAGGGCATCGGCCAGTTCGCGATCTTTTTGGCTAATCCAGCGTGCTGCACTACCGAATGCGGGGTCTTGGGTAACTTCCCCGTCAATTGCAGGTGCACTCCCACTTGGATCAATCGCCAGTAACCTTCCCGAGCGAATATCGCTTCTAGCCACCTCGGTTCCTAATAGCAGGAGACGGTAGGTGCCAGGGGGCAGTTCTAGGTTGTCCCTAATATGCACGGGAGATATAACTAACCCGTAGTCTAAGGCGACTTGTTTGCGTAAGGACTGAATTCTGTCCACAAGAGTCCCACCCATGTTTGGATCGACCGCATGGAGTAGCTCATAGCCTACCTCCAGCGACATCATCTCTAAGGGAAGGGAACCTTCTATATCTTCGATGGATCCGGGTTCCACTGCGGGTTCCGCTTGCGGCTCCGCCTCGTCGACCTTTACAACAGGAGCAGATCTCCTCGAATAATAAAAGAGAGCCCCTGCCATCCCCAAGAAGGGGAGGGCAGGGAGGCCAGGTAGAAGTGCTAACAACCCAACCACTCCCGCCGTTGCACCAACTGCACGACGGGAGCTCAAAAGCTGTGTGCTCAACGCGCGTCCCAATTGTTCTCCGGTTGCGGAGCGCGTGACCACTACACCTGCAGCTGTTGAGATCAGCAAGGCAGGCATCTGGGAGACAAGAGCGTCTCCCACGGAAAGAATAGAAAAAGTTGCGGCGGCTTCTGATACGCTCATGCCCCGACTCACAGCCAAGAGCAAACCCGCGAGTAGGTTGATAGCCGTGATAAGGAGGCTGGCAACGGCGTCGCCTTTAACGAACTTGCTTGCGCCGTCCATCGCGCCAAAAAAGTCAGCTTCACGCTCCACCTCATGCCTGCGCTCTCTTGCTACCTCCCCTGTAATGACCCCCGCGTTCATATCCGCGTCAATGGCCATTTGCTTGCCGGGCATTCCGTCTAGAGCAAAACGTGCGGCAACCTCCGCCACACGCCCAGCGCCCTTGGTGATCACCGCAAAGTTAATCACAACTAGGATCAAAAAAATGATTAAGCCGACGATGACGTTGCCTTCAACGACGAAGTTTCCAAACGCCTCGATTACCTGACCTGCAGCGCCCGTTCCTTCGTGCCCATGGAGGAGGATGAGGCGGGTGGTGGCTACGTTGAGGCTAAGGCGGAGGAGAGTGGCTATCAAGATCACCGCAGGAAAGGAACTGAAGTGGAGGGGCTTTTCCATGAAGAGCCCGATCAAGAAAACGCCGATCGAAAGGGCGAGACTGAGCGCCAAAAAACTGTCTACCAGTACCGGAGGTACGGGTAGCACCATCATCAACACCACTCCCACAATGGCGAGGGGGATCAATAGCTCCGAGAGGGAGCCCTGTTCTTGGGGATCTGTCGGCGCAGAGGCGGCCATGGTCCTTGGTCTGCGAAAACTATGCCGAACCAAAGCAGCGTCTTTTTCCGAGAAAGTTGCTTTTGGTGTCGTGTCTTTGTCGTTTTACCGCTGCAGGGTGTCGAAGATTTGACGGTTTCGCAGAGAAGCGAATCTCGCGTGACTCATGCCCGCAGCTTTTTTCTCTTCAGCCGGTAGACATAGGCAAGCAGCTCCGCAACCGCTTTGAAGAGTTCAGCTGGAATACGTCGACCTACCTTAACTTGGGCGTGGAGCGAACGGGCTAGCTCCTTGGACTCGACCACTGGAATATCGTGCTTACGCGCGATTTCCTTAATCATTTGGGCCATTTCGTCCAAGCCCTTTGCCGCGACAACTGGAGCGCCCTCCTCGGGGCGGTAGCGTATCACCACCGCGACGTGCGTTGGATTTGCCACCACGACGTCCGCACCCTGGATCTCTTTGAGAAGCCCGCTTCTTGCGATCTCGCGGGCTCTTTGGAGGCGACGCCCTTTCATTTTAGGATCACCCTCTTGTTGGTGCATCTCGTCTTTGACCTCTTGAATGGTCATTTTGAGTTCTTTTTCTCTGCGCCACCAAGCCTGTCCGTAGTCGATGGCTGTCATGATGGCTAAGGCCAGGGTGGACCAAATTGCAATTCGGCTCAATAGTCCTAAAACTACGACTATTGCGGGTTCGAGTGCTACGCGCGGTAGGCGACTGAGCTTGTCAAAATCTCCCTTGATGACGTAGGTGGCCACACCGGCGACTACAAACACACGTCCTAGAGTCAATAGAGACATGACCGCAGCGTTTTTAGGAGAGAAGAGCTTCTTTATTTTGGATGAAGGGTCTAAGCGACTCCATTTGGGTTGAAGTAGCTTGAGATTTAATTGCAATCCCACTTCTAGGGCGCTCATCATGATTCCCCCTATGGCGGCCGCAAAGGCGAGGGGTACCGTGATGTAGAAGATAGCCTCCTGGGTAGCACGTCCTACTTGACTCAGGGTGCCTATGTCTGCGCTGGAGACGGAACGAAAACAGTAGCGCAGGTAGGTTCTAAAGTTGAGGTAACTAGCGGGCCCTAGGCTACCCACAAGCAGGAGGACAGCGGCGCTTGCTGCAATTGAACCGGCGTCTTTCGAGCGGGCAACATTACCCTCTTCTTTGGCCTTTCTGCGCTTTTCTGGGGTTGGTTCCTCGGTTTTTTCCCCTTGATCGGAGCCTGCCATCAAATATCTTCTTTGAGAATGCGCAAAATGTCGATGATATTAGCCTCGGCCCAGCCATGAAGGCCGGCTAATTCTCGAATAAGGTCTGGGGCGAACACTATCCATAACATACAGCCAACTCCGAGCGTGACTGCAAAACCGATTGAAAAAATCTGCATTGCGGGGGCTGCGCGTGCAATGAACGCGAGACCAACTTGAGCAATAAACAAAACTGCGAGGAGAGGTAGAGCCAACTTGACTCCTATCACCAGCATCTCCGAAGTCATCCGTAAAATACGTGGCCCCAAAACCCCAGGATTTACCAACGTGCCCGGAGGTATGAGCGTGAAGCTGCGAAATGTGGCAGCTAAAAGCAGGTGATGTAAACCCACCCCAATTGCTATCAAGGTGCCGATGTAGCGCATGATTCGCGTTAAAATAGAGCCTTGGCCGCCGAGATTTGGATCGAACATTTGGGCTGCTCCCAATCCCATGACAGGTGCAATGGCGTCGGCTGCCAGCTCCCCCGCTCCTAACACCATGCGGGCGACAAATCCTATACTTACACCGATTGCAAACTCGCTCATGGCCGCAAGCATGAAAAATATTGGCGAAGCTTGGCGCATATCGACCGCCGCTAGAGGGTTATGGACCAGAAACGTAAGCAGAACGACAAACCCAGCTCGCGCGCGCAAGGGCATAAAAGACCAGGTGAGGGGGCCGGCCAACATCAACCCAGCAAGTCGTGCTGCCTCGAGAGAAAAGGTTGACGCTTGATGAGCGAGATATTCTTCAAGCATTGTGGCGCCGAATGCTAGAAGCGAAGGCGCTTTTGCAATGAGTCGCGAATGAATTGCGATGGAATCTTCATTGCACGATAGTAGAGATGCTCGAAAAAGCCCGAGTTGTGTAGTCTACCAATTGTTGGAGGCTCCACGCGCCCACGACCACGAATGTGATCGAAATAGCTATCAATTTTGTTACAAAGCTCACGCTTGCTTCGTTGATTTGAGTGGCAGCCTGCATAACACCGACTGCAACACCCACAATCAATGCCGCCATGACCATTGGACCTGAGGCGATACCGGCGACAAAAAAAGCATTTCTCAAGAGGTCGACTGCAAATTCTGGAGTCATGCAAAACTTTTTAGAAGGGATCCCGCTACGAGGCTCCAACCATCGACCAGTACAAAGAGAAGTAGTTTAATAGGCAGGCTCATCATTGTTGGGGGCACCATCATCATGCCCATACTCATGAGCAATGACGCTACTGCCAGGTCGACAACTAGAAATGGTAGAATGACAATCACGCCCATTTGGAAAGACGTTGTGAGCTCCGAGAGTACAAAAGCCGGCATGGCAAGACGCATGGGCACGTCTTCGGGCTTGGCGGGTAAGGGCTCTCCAGAAAATTCGTAGAATAGTTCGAGGTCTTTTTCTCTGGTTTGCCGAAGCATGAAACTCTCAATAGGCACAATCGCTCTTTCGAGCGCTTGCATCTCGGTTATCTCCTCTTGCTCTAGAGGCTTTAAGGCTACGTCGGAGACCTCGTCAAATATGGGGCCCATTGTAAAGGCGCTCAGAAAGAGAGCCAGGCCGATGACCACCTGGGTGGGGGGAGTTTGTGCAGCCCCGAGCCCTTGACGCAACAAGGAGAGCACCACAACAATGCGCACGAAAGACGTCATGCTGAGCAAAATAGCCGGTAGGAGTGCCGCCGCCCCTAAAAGGAGCATCACCTTGAGAGCGGGGGCTAGACTCTCTTGCCGTAGGAGTTCTTCCGTCACCTCGCAAGCTCCGAAAATCGTCGCATGAGTTCAGCGGCTTGTCCGTCAGGTTCATCAAACCCACTGTGAGTCTGTTGTGCTTCTGCGGGCCGAAGAGGCCGTACGTTGTCTGACCTTTCTTGTACAATCGGCTCAGCTAAGGCATCTCTTAGGTGGACTGGTAATTCGTCAGATGAGCCCACATCGGCATAGCGTTGTGCTGCCACGACAGCAGGTACGACCTCCCGAATTTGCGCAGCTCTCTTGACGCTAGCGGTCTCTTGGCGGTGTTTTGAAATTCTCTGCGAATCCTTCTTAGATGCCTTTAGTAGCAGTTCATTGAACGCTTGGCTGGCCTCCTCACTCTCATCGTTGGTTTCTTCTTTCTTCTTTCGTGGTCCTACGGTGAGAGCCCCTATTTCGTCTGATCCGTAGGTGCGAAGCCCATTGATTCCGTGCTCCGTTACCCCCACCAAAATAGCTTCTGTGCCGACCGATAAAAGGGCTACGCTGGTGCGAGGGCCTAGTTGGACCGAGCCTATTGTATGTAGTCGTACATGCTCTCTACTGAGCAATGGTCCTCCCCGTTTTCTCTTGGCGTAGAGGGCAATGCCGCTCAATGTAGCGAGAAAAAACAGTGCTAGCGTCACCCGTGAAAGGCTACTGTACTCGTTTGACGGTACTTTTTCCGGAGAGGAAGAAGCTTTCTTTCGTAGGTAGTTCGGAGAGGTGCTTTTATCGGAAGAAGGGGGAGCTGTCTGGGGCTCCAATTTTACGATTTCAATGGAGTCAGGAGTGACCTCATTGGCGACTACATCGTCGATGGGTACTAGATGCATACAAATACTAATGCAAAGAAATTTGACACTTTGATTCATCCGGCTTGCTCCAGTTCGTTGACCAATACTTCGGTGAGTCGTACGCCGTAGCGTTCGCCAATTACAACAGCCTCACCGCGAGCAATGAGTTGATTGTTTACGTAGATATCAAGAGGATCCCCGCTTACTTTATCTAGTTCTAGGGTGCTACCTGGCCCGAGGCGCAGGACCTCAGCAATGCGCATATTTCTACGCCCCAATTCAATGGTGACCTCAACGGGGACGTCCAACATGAAGTTCATACCAACGTTGCCTTCTTTTGCAGCGGGCGTGCCTCCAGCAGCCTGAGGCGCACCAGGCGCGGGTCCGGCCATACCGGCTACTGGCGGTAGGTCTCCGGTGGGGGCGGGCGCTCCTGCGCCTGCTGGGTTGTGAGGAGGGGTGGGGTCTGTCATGTCTATTAGTTTTGCCCGTAGGGTTCGATAATTTGTACGGCGAGCTGTCCGCGAGAGGTGATGGGGGTTACCTGAAACTTACGCACGCCTCCCACCGTGAGAGGAATGGGGTTTTCGACGAGGGTAGGGAGCCTGAGTACTTGGCCAACTTGCAGGGCAATGACTCGGCGTAGTCCGAGACTTACCCTGCCAAGCTCTGCAATGAGCGGAACCGAGACATCTCGTAGAGCGAGAGAAATACGAGGATCACCTCGCGCAGGCTCGGTATCTTCTTTCTCGCGAACGGCCTCGTCGAGTGAATCCGCGCAGATGGCCAGGACCATACAGGCAGGGTCTCCGTCTCCCTCCAAGTTGAGCTCAATGTAGAGCCCGTCCGCATGGTTCTCCTCATCTTCTTCATCTACCCCGATGGCTTTGCCTCCGGTGACGTTGAGTATTAGCCCTGTTTCTTTCTTGATGGCTTCGAAATAATCTGCCCCAAGGCGATGGGCCAGCTTTGCAATGAGGACACGTTGAGCCAATGTGAGCTTGTCGCCGAGGCTCGCCCCTTCGGCCACTTGAGAATTGCCCAAGCTACCTTCTAGAAGGCGAGCAAGGCAGGGGCCGTTTAAAATCAATGAAGCCCAGGCGTTACCGTCCTCTTCTTCTAGCTTTACCATGTAGCAGGGGCCATTCTGAGCCGCTCCGCTATCCTCAACATTACCGATGGCTGGTTCGCCAAGGGTAAGAGCAAGTCGTTGACGCAATAAGAAGGGCAGTGTGCGGCGCACTCCGCGCCCAAAGCTTTCGGCCGTACTCGAGAGGGCTGTAAATGCAGCTCTGAGTAAACGGTGAGAGCCAGAAAGATCGACCGGGCGCACTCCCTTGATGGCGAGAGGTGAAGTCTTTTTCGAAGTGTCGTCCGAGTCCAGCTCTTCTGAATCTTCTACTTCGGTATCTTCATCTTCCTCAGGTGGAGGGTTTTCAGAGTCATCGTCCACGATTACCTACTGGGCAACTAGGTCTGTTATTAAAACATTTTGCACTCGTTCCACGCCATCGGCATCTTTTCCAATGCTTTCCTTGACTACCTCATTGATACTCTTCTGGAGTTCCTCGAACTTTTCGCTGGCAGTAATTTCTTCGAATTTCTGTCCGCGGATATGTTGAAGCACTGCTTGGCGACCTCGGGCTCCAAAGGCACGAACTTGCTCCTCATATGCTTCATTTTTTGCTTCCAGGGTGAGAACCAGCTTGATGTGACGAGAGCCGCCCTGTTCGTCGCGCACATCCACGACGAACGGGGGCCATTTCACAGTTACTGGAGGTTCTTCAATTTCAACCGGCGGTGCAGCCGGTGCTGCAGCCTCCGCGGTGGGCGGTGGTGGCATAAACTTGGGTGCTAGAAATATTCCGGCGCCGACGAGAACAACGATGAGAACGACTCCAAGAATAATCCATTTGAGGGGGCTTTTCTTCCCCTCGTCTGCATTCTCATCGTCTTCTTTTTTCTTTGCTTTATCGTCGGCCATCTTCTATCTCTAACGTCCTACTCGAGAGCTGTTCTATCGCTTAATAGAGAGCAGTTCTTGGAGCATTTGGTCCGCCGTTGTTATCGTTCGCGAGTTGGCGCTGTAGGCCCTCTGATGCTGAATTAGTCCGACAAATTCCTCTGCCAGATCCACATTTGAGGCTTCTAAAGCTCCAGATGTTACCGCCGCACGACCGCCCGTGCCTGCTGTGCCCATTGCCGCTTCTCCACTATCCCGCGTCGAGATGAAGAGTTGGCTACCAGCGCGTCCCAAACCATCATTTGATACGAACTTAGCAATACCCAATTGGGCAATCGCTAGTTTCTCACCATTGGTATAGAGACCTCGCACGGTACCATCGCCCTCCACCGTTACACCCGCGAATTCACCGGAGGCATACCCGTCCTGACTTTGAGCCGAGACATTAGAGGGAGAGTTGAACTGCGTTAGACCTGTCAACCCCGAACCACCACCTGCAACAGTGGAACCAAGATTGAGCGCAATGGCTTGACCTGGCGTTGCTCCAGTGAAATCGACTGAAACAGCCGTTGTGGTTGTTACGGTATCTAAGGCGCCGTTTGTTGTGAATGTGAGAGAACCGCTACCCACCTCGACGTTGAGTCCGGGTGCGGCAGGGACCGTTTCATCCCCCGAGGCCAGGACATGGTAGTCAAAGGCATTTGCTCCCGTTTTCACGAAGTAGACATCGACACTATGGGAGGCTCCTAAGGAGTCGTACACGGTCATGGTCGTCGAGAAATTGGAGGTTCCCGACGGATCTTGTACGTCCCAAGCCGCAGTCGGAACTGCTTCATTGGAATCCAAATTTGCCACAAGATCGATATTTTCCGTAATCCTTGGCGGAATAGCCGCCGTGGGTACATTGATATCGGAGAGAGCCGCATCAAAGGTGCCGTCGAGATTCGCAGAATAACCCTGGACCTTCAGGCCTGTCGGGTTAACTAATGTCCCATTAGCATCTAGATTAAATTGACCCGCTCGAGTGTAGAAGTCAGAAGTGACTCCATTTGAGGTTCCGGATACTACAAAGAAGCCATCGCCATTTAGGGCGAGGTCCGTGCTGATACCGGTGTTGGTGAGAGTGCCCTGTTTGTGCATGACCTGTACATCGGTCATTCGGACGCCCGCACCGGGCAGAGCCGACGATGTGCCGGCAAGTATTGATCGGCCAAGCTGATCTTCAAAAACCGCGCGCTGCGACTTGAAGCCAACCGTGTTGCTGTTAGCAATATTATCGGCATTTACTCCGATAGCATTACCTTCTGCGCGGAGGCCGGTCACCCCCGTGTTTAATGAACGCAGAACCATTGTGTTCCTCCTAGTTGAACTGTGCTTTTCTCGTGTTGTTTGTGACTTGTTGAGTTTCTCATCATTGTTCGATCCTCAGCAAATCGGACACCGGTACAGAAACTCCGTTAGAGAGTTGGAGTACTGGATATCCTTTATCGAAGGAGACGGACTTAACCGTTCCCGTCGTCTCTTGTGAATTAGCGACGCTGCCACCCTCTTGGGTCTTTGCGCTAATATTGATGGTGTATGTTCCCGCAGGGGCCATAAGACCGGTGTCGGTCTTCCCATCCCATGAAATATTTACGGCGCCGCTTGATCGCGCGCCTATGTCAATAGTGCGAACGTCCTTGCCGTTGAGGTCTTGTAGCGTGACCGATAGCCTGTCGGCCTTGCCGCCTAGCGTAAACGATAGGGGTACTGGAGAACCCGATCCGTTAGCTGTCACCATTGAACCTCGCACGGTTGCCTTTTGACCCACCATGTTGATAACTTGGCTGTTTTGCAATCCCTGGTTTTGCAAAGCGAGAGCATCCAAACGATCGTTGATACCTATTGTTTGCTCTAAGTTAGAAAACTGAGCGAGTTCCGCTACGAAGCTCGCGTTGTCTTGGGGCTTCAGCGGGTCTTGGTTTTCCAATTGGGCCACAAGGAGTTTCAAAAACTCGTTCCGTCCCATCTCCTGATCGACGCCGCCGGAGAGGTCCGGGGCGCTGGGAGACGATGCCGTCGCATTTTTTGTGTTGGTGACTGCGTCAAACATTGGTTTATCCGATGAGGTTCAGGTTGTTCTTCTTTGTTCGTGAATCTTTATGAGGAGTTCTCTGGGCAGCGCCTCTCGTGGAGATGCGTGTCTTCTTGCTCATTAAGTCCTGAGCAAGAAGGATGCCGACTTCGGATTGCTTGACGACCCGCAATGAATTGACTCGTACTCCGTTGGCCTTTAGAGCCTCCAAAAGCGTGTGTTTATCGGAAGATATACGTGATCTTGCGTTGGCCTCGCTACCAATGATTACCTTGATTCCCCCTTCTTCTCGTTCAACAATCAGCTGAACTCTGCCCAAAGTTTCGCTGTTTATGTTGAGGATGAGGCGCTGGGGACCAGTGTCTTTGACACTCGCGGTGTCAGTAGAATGGCTCTGCACAGACGAGGGGGTCTTGGCCCCATTCGAGGAGTCGCTAGCATTTGCTGTCCCATTTGAGTCCCTTGTCCCCTGAGGGGTAGAACTGGGCGAAGAGATTCCATTGGTGCTCTCTCTGGGGGGCGTAAGAGCTTGTATGAGCAATCCCGCCCACTTCTCAGCTTCTTTCTCGGGGACACGCTTTTCGCTCTCTAGCCCTTCATTGGACAGCGAACGAGAAAGGGACTGAGGCGTTGAATACTCGCTTGCCCTATTCCGAAATTGTGCGTTTTCGTCCATTCCACCGTACCTGCATTGATCGCGCCAATCTCATTTTGAGAATCTACTATTTCTTACTTGCCGAGAGGCGATCTCATCCTGATCTTTTTGCTCTTCTCTTGCCGCCGCGAGTGCTTCCTCCTCTGTGATGCGTTGAAGAAGCGATTCAATCTTTCTTTTTTCATTCTCGGCTCGGACTACATCGAGCATGGTCAGCCGTACGCGCTCCTGGGAAAGCTCCAGAGAGGTGAGCGCTTTTTCCACGCCTTGAACCTTCTTTTGTAGCCAGGCTCCGGCCTCCAGGTAAGTTGCGGCGGCCCGTACTTCGCTAGGATTTGCTCGCCAATGGTGAGCTGCCTGGCGTAGCTCACCTTGACAGGTCTCCAGGGCTAAGCTCGACGTGTTCATCGCCGTGCGTGCTTTAGCGGCGGCTGCATGTTTTTGGGCCAACTCGCGCTGGCGCAATACCAGGAGTTTATTGAATCTCTTTCTGCGGGGGCTAGCCATTGGTCAGGCTCTGCCTACTGATTGCGTCCTAGGATGTGAAATAAGACCGCCAATGTCTGAGCTTGGGGAGTGTTTTCCTCAATGTCTTGGCGAAGAAGTCCCTCAAACTGTGAAGCGAGAGCCAGTGCACGATCCACTCGGGCATCGCTGCCGCTCACGTAGGCACCGACCTGAATCAAATCGAGAGCTTCTCTATGGGCTCCCAACAAATCGCGCATTTCCTGAGCCGCAGCGAGGTGTTCGGGGCTTGCCACCTGAGGGGCAAGGCGCGACACACTGGCTGAAACATCAATGGCTGGAAAGTGTCCTCTTTCTGCGAATGATCGCGAGAGTACAATATGGCCATCCAATAGGCCCCGCACCGCATCAGCGATGGGTTCGTTCATATCATCGCCTTCTACTAGGACTGTGTAAAGAGCCGTAATTACTCCTGGACCCGAGGTGGTCCCTGCTCGCTCAAGCAAGCGAGGTAACGCCGCAAAGACACTTGGCGGATACCCTTTTGTTGCGGGTGGCTCTCCCGCTGCGAGGGCGACTTCACGCATCGCCATCGCATAGCGCGTGACTGAATCCATTACTAAGAGAACGCTCTTGCCCTGGTCGCGAAAATGCTCAGCTATTGCCGTGGCTGTTTCGGCACCGCGGGCTCGCAAAAGTGGAGCTTGGTCTCCAGTGGCGGCGACGACGACGGAACGCGCTAGTCCTTCTGGGCCGAGCGACTCCCGGATAAAGTCGTTGAGCTCGCGTCCACGTTCACCGATGAGGGCAATTACATTGACGTCCGCGCTCGAGCCCCGACAAATCATCCCTAGGAGGGTGCTCTTGCCCACTCCGCTGCCTGCGAAAATTCCGGTTCGTTGTCCGACACCTAAGGGCAACAGGGCGTCAATGGCGCGCACGGAGGTTGCCAATGGCTCTCGAATAGGTCGCCGCGTGAATGCATCGGGAGGAGGCGCTCGCAGGGGAACGGGGTGAGAGCTTTTTATCCGTGGTAGGCCGTCGAGAGGACGTCCAAAGGAGTCAATCACTCTACCAAGGAGCTCGTCGGAGACGCGAACTGCGCCTCCACCGGAATGAAAAGTGGCTCGAGCGCCCGCGCGAAGTCCACTGGTGGCGTCAAGGGGGGTCGTCAGGAGGTGATTTTTGCGAAAGCCAACGACCTCAAGTCGCAGTCCGGGGACGGAATCAACCCGCAAACAATCACCGATTGCGGCACGTAAGCCCGCAATCTCTACAATGAGTCCTGACACCTCAACTACCGTCCCCTGGGGGGCGTGGGCGGCTACTTGACGGACTCGTTCCATCGCTTGAGTCAGAATCATTCTTCGTTTTGTTCTTGGTCGAGGCTTGCAATTATATGGTCGAGGCGAGTGGCGACCGATTCATCCACAAAACCGAGATCTGTTCGTACCTCGCAAGCGTAGAGGGCCAAGCCCTTTTTAACTCGTACTTCTGCTCGAAGCCCTGCTCGTTCTAGTTGCTCCTCAAGGCTTGAAACTTCGTCCGCAAATCCAGTTCCTAGGGTGATGCGAATTGTCTCCTGTTCGTCCAAACTTTCAATCGCCTCATGAACTAGGCGCCGCGCCAATTCATTCTCTTGAGGAAGTTGGTGGTTCAGGACTCTTTCCACAATGAGTGTGGAGAGCGCGAGGAGTTGTGGCTCCAGTTCGCCGAGAAGGGCTGTGCGGGTTTGCTGGAGTTGAATCAATGCTTGACCCACTTCGCGCAACGCTGTGCTCGATTGGGATTGCAGAGTGTCGACTTGCCCAGACTGCAGAGATGTACCAGGGGTGAGAGGAGCGGCAATATTTTCCTGACTCTGGCCGGGGTTGTTCTTGAGTCTTGTTTCTTGAGCAGCGGAAGGAGCGCTGCGTTCTGGGTTATTCAGGAAGTTGGCGCTCGGTCGTTTTTTTTTCTGTCCAAGAAGGGCCGCCGTACTTTCCGAAATTCCTCCCAAAGGTCCCGGTTTATTCTTCTTCATCCAGCCCGGCACGGCGCTGGACTCAGGCTGTATCTTGGTCTGAAAGATACTTTCGTGTGTAGATTTGATAGAATTACGCGACACCGCCGTCTCCATCTAGAGAAATGACGCCTTCTGACATGAGCCGTGTCGCAACCTCTATAATTTCTCTCTGGGCAGCCTCGACGTCGGCTAGTTTGACAGCGCCCATGACCTCCATATCTTCGCGGATCCTATCGGCAGCACGGCGTGACATGCTTGAGAAAATTGCGTTTTTGAGAGCATCTGGTGCCGTTTTGAGGGCGATCGTCAGCCGATCTCCTGAGATTCCTTCGAGTACAGTGCGCAAAGAAGGAGGGTCGAGGCTGCTGAGATCTTCAAACGTATACATTGCTTGCCGAATGGCGTCGGCGAGGTCTTCATTGTCGTCCTCTAGTTGCTCAAGCACATCCTCGCCCACGTCCCTTCCCATTTTGCGGATCAGCGCTGCCGTTTTTTCTAAGCCTCGGACCTCGAGGGTTACTTCGGCGTCCAGGGAGGGCAACTCGGAGGCCAGCGCTCCTGCAATCTCTTCTACGAGACTCGCCGGCACTTCTGTCATGGTACCCAGGCGGCTAAGAATCTCCGGGCGCATCTCTTCGGGCACCTTTTGCAGGACGTCAGCTGCTTTTTCGGGGTCGACTTGAGAAAGAACAGCCGCCACCAACTGGGGGTGTTCATGTTCTAAGACAGCAGCAATCGCAGCAGGATCGGCTGCGGTGAGTCGTTCGAGTGAAGAACGCGGCTTTTCTTGAAAGATGACTTCGGTCTCAGAAGGTCCCAAGGCGCGCGCCGCGATTTGTTCTAGGTAGCGCACTCCACCTCGAGGAACGGCGAGAGCCTCCTGTGAGTGAGAGATGAACTCCGCATACACTTCCCCTAGCTGTCTGACAGGCACTGAGCGCAAGCCCTCGGCGGCCTCCCGTAGGCGCCCGACCTCTTCGGGGCTTAGTTCACTTAAAACAGGTACAGCAGTGCCTTCCTCCATCGAGAGGAGCATGAGAACAGCCTTCTGGGGGCCTGTGAGGGGCTCATTTTGATCCGCTTTATCCTTCATCCCACTCATTCAGCCGCCTGGTTCGCTCCCTCGGGCGCATTGCGGTTAGTTTCTTCGAGCCAGGTACGCATTACCACGGCAGTCGTGGATGGATCTTTACCCGCAATTTGCAGAGCTTCTTCCCGGAGCTCCGCTATTGCTTCGGGGCCACCATTCAAGAGGTTCTTTAAGCGTGAGCCAGACGGCAAGGCGCTGGCGTCTTCTTGGTCCTGTTCCTCTTGCTCCGCTGCCTTAGAAGTGGCTCGGGCGTCCTTGAGTTCTTCGAGGCGCGCCAGGGCTGCCTTGTCGGCAAGTCTCTTTTGACGCGAAGAGCGCCACACCAAAATGAGAACCATGAAAATGGCAAACACAATCAGGCCGATGAGGGCAAAAATAGCGTAGGGATGTCGCCACCAGGGCACAGGGGCCTTCGAAAGTTCGCTCTCGATCTCCTCGCCTTTGATAAATTTAGCGGCGCTCACCTGGATGGTATCGCCGCGGAGTTCACTGAACCCGACCGCTTGTTTTACGATACCCGTTAGTTGGTCGACTTCTTCTTGTGGTCGAGGAACAAATACATCGGAGCCACCTTCTTGTTTTTGCCACGTACCATTGAGAAGGACCGCGATACTAAGGCGAGCGACACTACCGGGTGGAGTGTGCACCTTTTCCAAAACTCTATCGACTTCCCAATTGCGAGTTCGGCTGGTGCGTTTACTTGTGTCTAGGTTTTTTTCTGGCGTGACCTCAGTTTGTTCGCCCCCGTCATTGTCAGGGAGGTTCGTACGTGCCCCAGGAATGCCTTGCATACCAGGACTCTCAGTGCGGGTGTCTTCTTGGGTCTCGTGTTCGCTACGTAAGGACGTTCTATCTGGCTCGAAGGTCTCTTTCGTTTCTTCTTTGGTCGAGTGGTCAAGTACGACGGCCACGCGAATATCAGCGCCGCCAGGACCTACAACACGCTCAAGTTGTGAACGGGCTTTTGCTTCCAAGAGTGTTGAAATCTCTTCGGCTTCGTCAGAGAGAATGCCTGAGCCAATACCTCCCAATTCGCTGTCGCTTGGACGGTGGAGCGTTGTCCCGTCAGTGCTTACAACGCTAATTTGATTGCGAGCGAGCCCCTGCACGCCCGCTGATACCAAGTGAACGACGGACGCCACTTCCTTTTTGCCGAACACACCAGGACTCCGTAGTCGAACGACAACAGATGCAGATGCTCGTTTTTGTTTGGATACAAATACACTCCCCCGTGGCATTACTAAGTGAACACGCGCAGCGTCCACTCCGTCAATCGTTTCGATAGACCGAGCAAGCTCTCCCTCCATTGCTCGTCGAAGACTAATATGCTGCTCAAATTCTGTGGCACCAAACTGGCTTTTGTCGAAAAGCTCGAACCCAACAGAAGCCCCCTTGGGTAAGCCTTCACTCGCCATTTGTAGGCGCAAGTTGTACAAGCGGTCTTCTGGGACCAAAATGGTGGCACCGGCACTCGAGAGCTCGTAAGGAATTTTTTGCTGGTCGAGACTTTCGACAATAGCGGCAGCATCCGCAGGTGCTAGGCGGGTATAAAGAGGGACCAAACGACCTTTTCCAGCAATTTTTGGAAAGATGAGAACGCCGGCCAGTACCAAGGCTGTGAGCAGAACTAATGCAATGCGCTTGCTATTAGAAAGACTACGCCAAAAGGCGACTGCGCTAGCTAAAAACTCTTTTATATTCATCGACTAATTTAACTTAAATATCAAACCTGCATGCGCCAGATTTCGTTGAATGCATCGACGACCCTGTTTCGCAATGAACCAACAAGTCGTAGTTGAATATCGGCTTGAGATGCCGCGATCATGGTGCCGTGAATATCGTCGCTTTTTCCACTTGCGAAATCTTTAGCAGCACTCTCTGCCTCCTTGAGTGAACTATTCGTTTTACTGATAGTTTCAGCAAAAAGAGTTTGAAACGCACTCGGTTCTTGAATGCGGTGAGGGTCGAGAGCTGGGCTTGCGACAGGTTGAGAAAAAGAGTCCCCTATAGGCGAGTTGATAGATACCCCCCCGTCAACCCCAATGGGAAGACGCATGGCGATGCCGGGAACCGAAATAGGGGGAGCTGACATCTATTAGCCTCCGATGTCTACAGCCCGTCGCGCCATCGACTTGATACTTTGAATGGAACTCACACCTGCTTCGTAGGCCCGCGATGCCGTGATCATGTTGACCATCTCTTCGACCACCTGAATATTGGGATACTCAACGTAGCCGTTTTGATTCGCATCGGGATGTTGAGGGTCGTGTACCATCATGCCTTGGCGGGGATCTCGAACGATCTTGTCGACCACAACTTTTGAGACCCCTCGTTCTTTGGAGTTGAAGCCCTGGCCATCGAGGTTTGCCGCCTTAAATAAAGGGTCCATCCTTTTGAAGGGCTGCCCATTTTCTGTGCGCGTCGTCTGGGCGTTGGCAAGGTTGGAGGCGATTGTATTCATACGTAACCTTTGGGCGGTGAGCCCCGAGGCTGCGATATCCATTGCACTAAATGCGCCTAACATAATTTCATATCCCCTATTTATCCTCGTCCATCGCTCGCCACATAGGAGAGACGACGAAATTGTGCCGATGCGAGGGCTGTCACGACCTCGTAGCGAAGTTGATTTTGAGCGACTTTGGCCGCTTCAGTGTCCAGAGAGACGTAGTTTCCGTCCATTCCTGCGATAGCGTCAGGCGATTCGTGAACGAGCCCGTTTTTTACGCCACTGACCTCGCCTCCAGGTAGATGCCCCGAGTGTGTGCGTGTCATGGATTCTGACAGTTGACGGCCAAAGTCTTGACAGCCAGCTCCTGGAGACCGAGCCATTTCCATGGGACGGTATCCGGGCGTATCGACATGGGCGATATTGGTAGTGAGTACATTATGCCTCTCGATGTGAAACCCGAGTGCATTAGATAATGGGGTGATTCCCTGGAACAGATTGCTCACGTAGAATGTGCATGCACAGGCTGTGCCGAAGACCTTGCCCAGATTCCAGGGGGAGGGTTCACTCTGACACCTGTCGTCACGGCACCCTGGGAGCAAGGTTGCGTTGGGAGCTTCATGAAATGGGCATGATGAGGGCCACACTCACCACTCTAGTGCAAATGAGTCATTTTTAGGTAAATTGGGGCCCGCGCTAGGTCCCATATGACCCGGCCCAGCAAAAAAAAAATGCGTCAATTTTTCGACGCGATGATTTCGTCAATCCCTGCAATAGTTCCTAGATCCGGGCTTGAAGGGGGGCCGAGAGAGAGTGCTAGCTGTACCGCGGGCCTAAGGTTCCAAGAGTACGAGCCGTTGTTTTCTAAGCGCCAGAGATTCTTGGAGCACCATGACCGAAGCCGCACCAGCAACTAGCCCCGTAACCCCCACCTCTGACTCGTCAGTGGTCGATCTTCCTAAAAGTATGAAGGGGGTCATCGGACGATCTCCCTCTTTGGTGAATCTATTTAGTATCATCGATCGAGTGGCCCATACCGACTGCACTGTCCTTGTGACAGGAGAGAGTGGAACCGGAAAGGAACTTGTGGCGCGAGCCGTGCACGAGAACTCCGTCCGAAATTCTGGTCCTCTTGTCACAGTGAATTGTGGAGCGATACCCGAAGGTCTCCTTGAGTCTGAGCTTTTCGGTCATGCCAAGGGGGCGTTTACCGGCGCTCAATCTAAGCGCATCGGTCGCATCGAGTCAGCTAATGGCGGCACTCTTTTCTTAGACGAAATAGGTGAGATGCCGTTGAGTCTACAGGTTAAACTCCTGAGGGTGATTCAGTACAAGGAGTTTTCGCCAGTCGGTGATGGACGAGTTGTAAAGGCTGATGTGCGAGTGGTGGCTGCGACCAATATTGACTTGGACAAAGCGGTGGCTCAAGGAAGCTTTCGAGAAGATCTCTATTATCGTCTCAACGTGATACATCTTCTCAGCCCCGCGCTGCGGGACCGTGCGGGTGATGTTGACCCTCTGCTCGAACACTTTTTCGCTAGCGCGCGCGTGCGCTTGGGGCGTATGGACTTGACCGGCTTTTCGCCTAAGGCACGCCAACTACTGGAGTCCTATTCTTGGCCTGGCAATGTTCGAGAACTAGAAAATACCCTTGAGCGCGCTGTGCTCTTGGCGATGGGTCCCGAGATTCAGCCCAATGACTTACCAGATAAAGTTTGCGGGCTTCACGCCGGAGGCTCCTCACCAACAGTTCCTCTTCCCGATAGCGGAATCAACCTGAGACGAGCCGTTGAGTCTTTTGAAAACAAGTTAATTCAACAGGCATTGGAACGTACAGGTTGGAATAAGAAGCAAGCTGCATTATTGCTTGGTATCAACCGCACGACCTTGGTTGAGATGCTTAAACGTAAGCGAATAGAGAGAGCCGCGTAGCTGTAGTTGCCTGTTTTTGTTTTTTTGGAGGGAGGAGTGCTGGGGGGCATTTCTCCTTTCGCTATTTGGGCTACTTTTAATTTATCTGGCTAGCTAAAATAGCCTGTCATTTGCCTGCCGGAAGGGTGCCAGCCCTGTGACAGAATCGCGGTCTGTGACGTCAGTATAGGTCAAGTTCCTCCCCTTTGGCCCTTGTAATGGGTAACGGAGGTGTTGGCACTATCGTTGCTCTAGTTGAAGCGGAGGGACAAAAGGATGTTTCGATCGTTACACGTAGCAGCCACAGGTATGGGCGCCCAGCAGGCTCGCCTGGAGAGCATTTCTAATAATATTGCCAACTCAAATACGACAGGATTTAAGCGCGGGCGTATTGAATTTCAGGACCTGCTCTACAATGTTGTACGGAACCCGGGAGCCGCCACCGGACAGACAACTCAGACTCCCATCGGCATCTCCTATGGCAGCGGCGTACGAATATCTGGCTTAGCTCAAGTTCACGAGCAGGGAACTTTTCAGACCACGGACAATCCTTTGGACTTGGCCCTAGAAGGAAGGGGTTTCTTGATGGTGCAGAGGGAGGACGGGACACTCGCGTACACACGAAATGGAACTCTACGCGCTACCCCTGATGGGACTTTGGTAAACGGCGATGGGTTGCCCCTCGACCCACCCGTTACGATTCCAGAAAACTCCAGCAGTATTACGATCTCTGGAAATGGAATTGTGAGCGTACAAATACCTGGTGAAGAACTCCCAGTGGAGGTGGGACAGATCATGACTGCTACATTTATTAACCCTAGTGGTCTACGGGCAGTAGGGCATAACTTGTTAGAAAGAACCCTCGCAAGTGGCGAGCCTCAGTTCGGCGAGCCAGGCATAGATGGTCACGGGACCATTCGCCAAGGCGCCCTAGAGCAGTCGAATGTGGACATGGTTGAGGAGATGGTGAACCTGATCAGCACTCAAAGATCTTACGAAATCAATTCTCGAGTCATCTCGTCTGCCGATGAGATGCTTCAAGCCGCAACAAAGATGGCGTGATGGTGAGTTTCTTGAAACGTCTGCTTTTTTCCACAGGACTTCTGATATCCAGTGGTTCTTTCGTAAGCGCCGCAAGTGGCGACGTGAGGACCCGCACCATTCACGGCCAGCGCATTGTTCTCGCGGATATTGCCACGAATATCTCTTCTGCGGTGGGGCAGGTCGATTTGGGAAAAGCTCCCCCTCCGGGCCGCTCACGTTATTTGTCTTACGAGGAGATGGCCTCCCGTTTGCGAGCCGCTGGACTTTCAGCATCCAATATACCTTTGCCCAGGGGTGTGCGGGTACGAAGTAAGGCCAAGCAATTTACGGCTGCAGAGCTGAAAGTTCTGGTTTTACCTAAAATTCAGGGAGCTCTACCCGTGGGAATCGTTTTGCACGGCGTCGAAGTTTCTCGCCCTCACGTGCTCTCACCGGCCATCAAGGTAGGAAAAGTGCATCTACCGCGATTTGTCTTGCGCGACGGAGAACAATCACAAACAGGTACGGTTGAATTGCTCTGGGGATCACGGGTGGCGCTTCGTTTGCCAGTGAAAATGAGGGTTACAATAGATGGAAGCCACGTGGGGCAAGTCGTAAAGCGTGGATCCAGTATCAAATTGGTGATAAAAAAAGGAAACGTTGTCATCTCTGCCCTAGCCCAGACTCTTTCCAGTGGTCGAGTCGGTGACACTGTCTCCTTGCGCGTGGGGGTGACCAAAAAGGTCATGAGTGCTCGATTGGTAAGCACTCAAATGGCCGAGATGGAACTTTAACATGTCACCTTCAAGGGCTGGTGCGTTCTATCGAGGGGCGTTGCTTGTTGCAGTCGCCTTACAAGTGAGCGGCTGTTATCGAAATCATATAAAGGAGCCAGAGCCTCGTGAGCGCGACTATGAGTCTGGAGATTATTCTGCGGACGATGAGCAGATGGCCCCGGCGGTGGGATCCCTCTATTCGGACGCACGCGCCGGTTTATTGGAGGACACTCGGGCCTTGCGGGTAGGTGATATTGTGACAGTGCGCATCAATGAGCATGCCGACGCACGAGGCGGCGCGAGCACAAAACTTTCACGGAGCAGCAGTCGCGAGGCCGGAATCGAAGAAATTCTCGGCTTGGTCGAGCTCATTCAGACACAGGCTCCGGCGATGGATCCCACAACTCTCTACAAAATGGCGAGTGACTATAAATTTCGAGGCCAGGGTGAGACTAGCCGAGCGGGTAGCTTAGACGGTCGAATTGGAGTGCGTGTGCGAAAGGAGATGCCCAATGGGGACCTCTACGTTGAAGGAACAAAAATTGTCATGATCAATCATGAAGAATATCACCTTTACATTTCTGGATTGATCAGACCTGCCGATATTCAAATGGACAACACTATTGATTCCTCTTTAGTTGCGGATTCTCGTGTTGAGTTTACCGGTAAGGGGGATATCGAAGAGCAAACTCAACAGGGCTGGTTCAGCTGGTTGATGAACAAGATTAGCCCATTTTAGACCATGAAAATATTATTGAAACAGACCGATTCGCATGCGGGGTCCAGAACTCGATGCCGTACAGGCAACTCGATGGCTTTCCAGGTGATCCTTCAATTGCTTTTGGTGTTGATTGACATCGTTTGTGGGACATCGAATGCCCGTGCCGAGCGACTTGGGGACCTAAGTGATGTTGTCGGCGCGCGGGACAACCAATTGATCGGCTATGGGGTCGTCACAGGACTCAATGGGACAGGGGACGACTTGCGTTCTCGCATTGCCTCCCAAACTTTGAGGAGCATGTTGAGACGAATGGGCGTTCAGGTTGAAGATCGTCGTATGAGGTTGAGAAATATCGCGGCTGTGATGGTCACCACCACAATAGCTCCCTTTGCGCGCAATGGATCAAATATTGATGTAACGGTTTCTTCGATTGGCAACGCTCGTTCCCTCGCAGGAGGAGTTCTTCTCCAAACTACGCTGAGGGGAGCCGACCGAATGACCTACGCGGTCGCCCAAGGCTCACTTGTCGTTGGCGGATATAGCGCCTCAGGTAGGACTGGAACCAGCTATCAGTCAAATTCTACTACTACCGCTCGCATACCCGGAGGAGCAATTGTTGAAAGGGAAATTCCGACAAGCGTGATCCAGGGTGGGGAGGACACTGATAAAGACGGAAAACCAGAAGGCGAGCAAGCCCCGGGGGCGAAAGGTGAGGGGAAGAAGGCAAAAACAATCACCTACTCGTTGCGTACTTCAAATTTCGTTACAGCTCAGCGTATAGCGGCCGCCATCAACGATTCTTTGGGGAGCGAACTGGCCACCGCATTAGATGGCGGGGCCGTAAAGGTCAATTTGCCGAAGGAATTTGAGGAGAACCCGATACCAATGCTGGCTCGCTTAGCCGAATTGGAGGTCGTGCCCTACCAGCCTGCAAAAGTGGTGATCAATGAGCGGACGGGTACCGTGGTCGTCGCGGGTGATGTGCGCCTTTCGCCGGTTGCGATTGCCCAAGGAGGAATTTCTGTTTCGATATATGAACAGACAGAATTTAGTCAGCCCAATCCATTTACCTTTCGGGGGGGAGAGTCCTTGTCTGCACCTCGAACGGACGTGACCACAGAGGAAAAAAAATCACGACTTCGCTTCTTGGATGGGGCCAGTACATTGAGTGATGTATCCACTGCATTGGCCGCTCTGGGGGTCACACCTCGCGAACTGTCCAGTGTGATGCAGGCGTTGAGGGAGGCGGGGGCCCTTCGCGCAAAGGTGGTGATTCAATGAGTGTGTCTTTCTCGATGCCGGTACAAAGTGCCATGCCCTTGACTGCCGATGTCAGTATTTCGTCGAAGACAGATTCGTCAAATATCGATATTCGCGAGAGAAAGGTTGCATTACAGTTTGAGGAAATCTTGGTCCGACAATTGCTAGAACCATTGGAGAAGAGCTTGAGTAAATCTATGGGTGGTGATGGAGCCACACCAATGATTGGAGGAATGATAATCTCTGGCTTGAGTCAGAGCATTAGTGAAGGGGGAGGCTTGGGTCTCGCTCGAGTTATAGAAGAAGCTCTAAGAGATCCCCCTGCTAAGCCAGGTTTCTCAAGCGAGGGGAACAAATTCGGAGCCGTGGTTAAAGACGGCTGATAGAGAAACCGGAATCTTACGGACAAAATATTCTAAAGTTCGGTCTAAAGGGGCCGTTCTCCGAAAGCGATGGGTCGTCTGCTCTATTGCAGCCGCACTATCGGGAGTGATTTGATGAAGGGTATTACAGGACATCGCGTACTCGACGCCTATGCTAGCAACGCACTGACGCCAGTGCGTTCAGTTCGCCAGCAGGGACCGCAGGGGGGCGCACGTGAAGCCGCCCCACGCAACGAGGACGCGGCGCGAGTGAATATCTCTGAGGGAGCTCGTGAGCTGGCTAAGGCTCAAATGAGTAACCCCGTACGAATCGAATCATTGCAGGGGAAGGTCGCTCTAGGTCCAAGCGCATTTGATACAAGCGTGGTAGCCCAAAAGTTAGTAGGCGAGTTAACGGGCTAAAGCCCTTTCATTCCTAGTGCTAGCTTAAAGACGGGGCTGCTTCTGCAGATGGAGTAACCAAAATGAGCGAACCCACACCCTTCGGGAGAGTGGTTGAGATGCTGGATGCTCTTCTTATAGAAGAAGAAGTAGCCTTGCGTCGGCTGGATCATGAATCTCTCGACAAAATAACCGACAGAAAGGTCGATCTATTAGAGGAATTGGCTCAGGCGCCCCGTTCTGGGCAAAGTGCGGCCCTCGTCCGGACAATGCGTAGTCTCCGAGATCGAGCTCTCGTAAACCAAATGCTAATGATTCATGCCCGAGAACTATCAATCGGCATGATAGAGCAGATCTCGGGAAGAAGTCAGCACGATAAAGGTGCACGCTTTCTGGAAGTTAGAGGTTAGAGGTGGGACTCACGAGCGTTCTCATCACCGCAAGGGACGCCTTGGCTGCCCAGTCTTATGGTATAGCCGTTACCGGGCAGAATATAACGAATGCCAACACGCCCGGTTATGTGCGCCGAGAGGCATTGTTGCAAACGCGCATTTACGGCAACGAAACCTATGGTGGTGTTGAAGTCGCTGGCCTACGTCGAAGTACAGATAAATTTCTGGAACAGCGTCACCTGTCCTCCGTGGGGAGGTCCGAAGCGTCGGCAGCCCGTGATGGAGAACTAGCTGTCTTAGAAACGGTATTCAATGATTTGGCCGGCGGAGGAATTGGTGAGGCGCTGGACAGAATTGACGGTTCGTTTCAACAACTTGCAGTAGACCCCAGCGATACCATTGCTCGCGAAGATATTTTGGCTTCTTTGGGAGAGTTTGTCGGGCGAGTCAATGAAACGGGTGAGCGTTTGGCACAACAACGGACGGATTTGTTGAATAATATGCAAAACGTCGTGTTGGACCTCAATCAACAGGCTGATGAGATAGCCTCTTTAAATGGTGAGATTCGTCTGGCCCAGGCTCAAGGACAAGATGCGGCGGATTTGAGAGACCGCCGGGGACAAGTATTGCTAGAAATGTCCCCGATTGTGAACATTCAGGTGGTAGAGCACGCTGATGGCAGTATTTTGGTCCAGGCCGCGGGCGCGACCATTGTTGAGGGTAGCGAGTCGAGAGACTTTACCGTCGAATTAGACGCAAACGGTGACGTGATGCTCACGGCTGCGCGAACCGACGGTACCACTAGCAATGTAACGGGCGGGCTTGCTGGAGGAAAACTGGCAGGCTTGGTTGAGGCACGGGACTCCGACATTGCAGCGGTTCAATCACAATTGGACGAGTATGTTTTTGACTTTGCCACTGCACTCAATACTCAGCACCAAGCGGGTTTTTCCCTCGATGGTCAGACGGGCTTGGACTTGTTCGACTTAAATTTGGTCGGCCCACCCCCAGCGGGGGCTGCTCAAACGATTACTGTGAGTACGGATGTGCAGGGCCAACCAATTCGTATTGCCGCAGCGGCAAGTTTGGCCACGACCCCCGGCAGCAGCGCAAACGCTAATCTCATTTCCCTGGTTTTTGACCAATCGAACATTTTTTCTGGCACCCGTACGGCGAGCGAAGGGTATTCCGACTTGGTTGGTGAAGTGGGACTGAGGAGGGCTAGTTCGCAAAGGGATAGTACCTTGTTTGAGGCCATGGAGGCACAGTTTCTGGAACTGAAGGAGTCGGTTTCAGGGGTTTCCCTCGACGAGGAAATGGTTGCACTTACTCGCTACCAGCGCGCGTACCAGGCCGCAGCGCGGGTTTTAAGTGTGGCAGATGAAATGCTGGAGATTCTTCTTGCAACGGCGCGTTAATTGAAGGCTAAAAACGATGCGAGTTACTGAAAATATGCGGGCAGCTCAGGTCCTTCGGGACATGAGTGGATTAAGAAAAAGACATGCGAAAGCGGCCAATGCAGCCACAAGTGGTTTGTTGATAAGTAGGCCCTCTGACGACCCTACGGCTGCTGCTCGCCTGCAAAGAGTGCAGAGAAGCGTCGAGACAGGTAAGAGCATGAACCGTGCGCTTTCTCTCGGTCGGAGCGACTTGGAGTTGTCTGAGGCGTCTTTGGCAGAGGCGGGTATGTTGATGCAGCGGGCCAAAGAGGTCGCACTTTTGGCCGCGAACGGCTCCACCAACGCCGATACTCGCGCCAGTGCCGCCGAGGAGATTATTGGCATACGCTCCGCCCTCTTAGGTATTGCGAATACAAAAGGTGTTCGTGGTTATCTCTTTGCTGGCTCACAGACCAATGCCCCGGCTTTTGATGCGGCATTCGGCTACCAAGGAGACAATTATGTTCACTCAATTCGCAGTGGATCGACTTCCGTCGTCACAGTGAGTTCCAGTGGTCTCAACGCGTTTACCGCTGCCGGTGGTACAGATATTTTTCAGGATCTAGATGACTTGGCCACCTCCATGCTGGCCAACAATCAAGGTGGTATCCAAATATCTTTGACAGCCCTAGATGTAGGACACGAGCAAATTGTACTGGAGCGCGCACGTACCGGCGTCAACATGACTCGAGTCGACCAAGCCGAAACCATTCTTACGAATTCGAAGTTTCTCTTGGAGGCTCAAAAAACAGATATTGGGTCAATTGATCCAGCCGAAAGCATCACTGAACTCAAGAGTTTACAGAACTCAATTGAGCGAACCATCGGTGTTTCTGCGCAAATGCTCCAAATGGATGCCTTTAGTCTTCTCTAAGCCACTGAATATGCGCCAAAGTGGCCTGGGGGGCGGTAGGGGCGCCGCCCTGGACGCCTCAGTGTATTTCTTTGAATATCGAGCTGGCATGTTCCATGCCTTATGTGGATTACTCTACCTATGTTGGTTGTAACTCGTCGCAAAGGGCAGCGCATCATTATTGGCAATGACATCGAAGTTGTTGTCTCCGGGATATCGGGTTCTACGGTGCGCTTGGCCATCGTCGCACCGCGATCTATCCCAGTATTACGCGGAGAAGTGTATGAGGCAGTGTTGGAGCAGAATCGGGCAGCAGCCCAAAGTGCGATGGATCCGAACTTTGATCCCTTTGGGGATGAGCCCCTTGCCCACGAAGAAGCGGGAGCCCAACCCTCGGCAGACGTCAAAGATCCGTCACCCCCAGGCGTCAGACGGCCGACAGAAAAGTAACGTGTTATGCCAACTAGCTCCCTAAGTTTTCTCGAAGATAACCTTGGCACCTCTGCTCTTGAGGTCGACACACAAGAGCAGATCCGTCGAGCTACGAGTATTGGCGCACTGGGTCATACGCAGCATGGTTGGCCGGTAGTTAAGCTAGAGCGCAATGACGGTATCTTGGCTTTGGACGGTCCGATTCACCATGAGATGATTGAGAAATTCGCTCAAGACCCTGGGTGTGTCGTCGTTTTGTATGGCTTAGGACTCGGTCAGGCGGCACGTAACCTACGAGCTGCTGGGGTAAATATAGCGGTCATCTACGAGCCCGAAGCGGGTATCGCTCGGCACTATTTGGAGCGTGGTCCTTCAGAATTAAGGCATGTTCCTATTGTTACCAATGCCGCTGAGTTGGAGAGTATCTGGAGTCGGGTGATTGGCGATAGAGACAATGTTAATTTAGTCGATACGCCTGGTTACGACAAGGCGTACCCCGAGGAGAGGATTTTGTTAGCAGATGGTATCGCCGAACTCCTCGAAAGGAACCTGGTCAATGAGCAAACCCTTCGAGTGCGGGGACGAGTGTGGATCGAAGATATCGTAAAAAATGCCGAGCACATAGCAGGGGTGCCCTCGGCGCATCATCTACAGGGGGCATTTGAAGGCGTTCCAGCTTTTATTGTAGGCGCGGGCCCTTCTTTAGAAAAAAACGTTCAACTTCTCAAAGAGGCGAGCAAAAAAGGGATTGTATTCGCCGTCAACTCGAGCGGAAAAGCCCTGGACGCAGCTCATGTGGAGCCTCAGATTTTGGCATGCTTGGAGTCTGTGGACATTACCCACCTCATCCGTGATCTTTCGTTCATCGACAAGACCGCGCGCCTTTTTTCTCTATCAGCTCACCCAGCTCTTTTTGAGACCGGTAGTGGTCCTTTGATGACTATCTACGAACTGTTGCCCCATATCGCTGGGCCGTTCGAGAAGCTATTTGGACGCCCCGGTATTCCCGTGTGCGGGAGTGTTTCGACGGCTTGTTTTTCTCTGGCCTATCGAATGGGTTGTTCGCCCATTGTGCTTTTGGGTCAGGACTTAGCCTATACAAATGGTCGTTGCTATGCCGCTGGCACGGCCTACGAGGAATCTAAGGTGGAGGTGTCCGAGGACGGTAAATCCCTCCGTCATGAATGGTGTGAAACCATGAAAGTTACTAACGAGGGCCAGGCTCTCTTGCCGGGGCAGCGTCTCGATACTGTACCTGCCTGGGGGGGAGAGGGCGATGTTCAGACGGCTGGTACATTTAACCATGTGCGTGTGTGGTTTGATAGGGTCGGTTCCTTGCTTAACCGCACTGGCGGCCCGGAACTAATCAACGCTACGGAGGGGGGCGCACGCCTGGAGAGTTTCAAGGAGATGAAGCTCGCGGACGTTCTTGCTGGCTTGAAGGAGAGAAAAATTACACCTGAAGATATCGTGGAGCAGGCAAAAACGCGCGGATCCCTCGTGCGCGAAGGAGATGTGGCCAATTTATTCAGAACTCATCAATTGGGTGCCGAGGCCGTAGCAAATGGGGCGATGTTACTCACCCAAGCGAGCAAGGCCGCAGAAGCCGACTGGAATTCTCCCGACGCTGGTCTGGTTTCTCGGCGGTTGCGCGAACTGCAATATGCGGAATCAGAACTAAAATCTCTTGTTGCGCGCTGGCCCTGGGTGGACGCGTGGGCTTGGGATTCGGTAGATTCGAGCCTTGAGGTGGAAGAAAGTGATAAAAATATTCCAGAAGTCCTCCAGGGGATCCGTTCTGAGGGGAGACTGGGTGAAGCTGTTCGGCAAGCCGCTTTGGAACTGTCTCAGTGTCTCGAAAGGAAGTATCTGGAGTTGAAAAAATAAATTCAAGTTTTTGCCATTCGTGCCTTTAGTGAAGTGCACGTTGTTCCGTCATGGAAGGTGTCGAGCATTTGACGCTCTACCGGGGTCACCCGGGACACTCCAAGGAAGGGGAACAAGAAAATGGCAATCAATATCAATACCAACGTCTCGTCCATGGTCGCTCAGAAGAATCTTCTGGCCAACCAAAAGATGTTGTCAAGCAGTTTCAATCGACTCTCAAGCGGCCTGCGCGTAAATACCGCAGCAGATGATGCCGCGGGTTTGGCGGTGAGCGAGAGCATGAAGGCTCAGATTCGCTCCTACAATGTTGCAGAGCGCAACGCAGCAGATGGTGTTTCGATGGCTCAGACCGCAGAAGGCGCTCTGGGAGAGGTGCACTCTATCTTGGGTCGCATGCGAGAGCTAGCGATGCAGGCTTCCAACGGAACCCTTTCCTCTGCGGATCGCGGGGCGGTTAACTTAGAGTTTTCCGCGCTTCAATCGGAAATTACTCGAATTCAGGGTTCTGCACAGTTCAATGGTGTGAGTGTAGTGGCAACAGCTGCTACCGCGGTGACTTTCCAAGTAGGACTAGACAACGTTGCAGCGGATCAAATTACAGTTACTTTTGGTGGGGTCACAATGACCACCGTGTTGGCTGCAACGACCTCCGTTTCCACGTACACAGCGGCGCTTACTTCTTTAGGTAGAATAGATACGGCAATTAGCTCCGTCTCGGGTTCTCGCGCCAGCTTTGGTGCCGCGATGAATCGCTTAGACATTGCTGGGAGCAATATTCAAACGATGCGCCTCAATCTCTCCGCTGCGAACTCTCGTATTCGCGACGTAGATGTGGCTGAGGAAACTGCGCGCCTCTCGCGAAACCAAGTCCTAACACAAGCGGGTACGTCGGTACTGGCTCAGGCAAACCAAATGCCTCAAATGGCAATGAATCTCCTCTAAGCAACCAGGAGAATGGGGAGCGCGTGAATAAATGAGCGTGCTCCCCAAACTTGAGTCAGTACTAATGCATAAGGAAAATCTCTAAAGGGTAAGAAGTAAATCATGGGCGGACCTATTACGTTTAGTGGACTTGGCTCCGGAATTGACATTGAAGCAATCGTTTCTGGATTGGTTGGTGCTAGTTCCCAAAACCTCAACCTGGCAAACCGAAAGGTTTCCGCCGCGAGCGCAGCTACTTCAGCTCTCTCGGGGGTTGGTTCATTGTTGAGTGATTTAAAGACTGTCGTGGACTCTTTGGACTCCGCGACGGAGCTTGCTTCCTATTCAGGCAAATCGAGTGACGAAGACGCTGCTGTCGTGACTACAACAGGCGAGGCGACTCCTGCCAGCTATACCGTGAGTGATGTGATTCTCGCGAAAGAGCAACGTACTTACTCTGGTTCTCAAACGAGTAGAGACACTGATCTTACTCAGACTGGTACGTTACGCCTAACTCAAGGCGGAACGGATTATGATATTACGATTGATGCCACTGATTCATTGGAGGGCATAGGCGCCAAGATCAACGGACTAAAAGCCGGGATTAGTGCCTCGATTTTCTATGATGGGACCAACTATAGGCTCCAGTTGCGCAGCAAAGAGACGGGCTCAGACGAGGCATTTGTTGTCCAAGAGTTGGGCGGATTCAACATTGGCTTGAGCGATGTCGCAGCCACCGTACAAGACGCCGGTAACGCCTCTGCGAAACTAGATGGTTTTACAGTAACGAGCAGTACGAACACCATATCGGGCGCCATCGAAGGGGTAAATATTGAACTCAAGAAAGAAGGAACTACCCCATTTAGCATCTCAATTGAGGCTGATACCGACTCGATGAAAGCTTCATTGGATGAATTTGTGAGTAAGTACAACTCGGTAATCACGCGCATTCATTCAATCTCTGGCTTTGGTGGCTCCGAGGGGACAAGTGCCGCGCTGCGCGGCGATGGCTCATTGCGATCGATAACAAACCGACTCGCTTCAACAATGCTTACCAGTGCAGGTACCGGCGGCAACTTAGAGACCCTGGCTGATCTGGGTATTCGACTCAATAACGACGGTACCCTAAAAATAGATAGTGATAGAATGGAGTCGGCATTGGTCGATAATCCTGAAGGTTTTTCTAAAGTCCTTGCGGGGGACTCCACGAGCGATGGCTTGATGGATATCATGGGAAGCCTGCTAAAAAGCTTCACCGATATCGGTACGGGAACGATTTCATTGCGTAAAGACGCATTGAGCGCCGAAATTAAACTTTTTCAGGGCACCGCGGAGCGTGAACAAAAACGCCTCGACGCCATGGAGATTCGATTGCGGAGAACCTTTTCGGCCATGGATGCGGATATGGGAATGCGCAATATAGAAATGTCTTTCTTGGCGAGCATATAACTCCAAGAAATGCCCCTCTGGGGTGAACTATTAGAATAATGAACTAATAACCGTGTCGCATGGAAGCGGCACAGAGAGAAAGAGGAGGCAAGGATGCTTCAGACAGCTGCAGCTCGGTACGAGCAGGTCAGAATTCAGACAACCAGCAAAGGGGAACTTCTCCTAGCGCTCTACGATGGGCTATTTCGGTTCCTTCGTGGGGCCCGTATTTGCTTTGAACAGAAGCAAACGGCTAGAGCACGGGAGTTAGCTTCAAAGGCTCATGCGATCATCAGTGAGTTGCAAATTGCCTTGGACCCGTCGGTTGCCCCAGAACTCTGCCCTCAATTGGGCGCATTGTACAGCTTTTGTCTGGATTGTCTCCGCAGCGCAAACGCGAATGCTGATGCACAGCAAATTGAGGACGTGATACGGGTCCTCACGCCCCTCAAAGAGGCATGGGAGCAGGCCGTTCCCGAAGCGGCACGCCTGGGTATTTGTCACAGAGCGGAGTGAGTCATGCCACAATTAATGTTAGCTTCTCAGAAAGAGCAAACTGGGTCTCGACCCACCTCGCTTGTGCTGCCCTCCTATGTAGACGTTGGGGGAGGTCGCGTCCTGGCTCGATTTGGATCGGCCGTGAGTACATCAAACGATAGCCTTGAGCTGCGAAGAGATAGAACACGCTCGTACCCGGGTCTCGTAGCCTCAGCTCCTCGAACGGATGCATTTTATCGTTCATTCTCTCCGTGGACAGAGGGGAAGGATGTTCTTGACGTAGGATGCGGAGCCGGAGCCGGCCTCATTTACCTTGATCAAGCCAGAAGTATCGTGGGGGTCGACCTCGCTGACGTAGCTGTTTGGTATGCTCGCAATTCGCTCCCAGGCGTGCGGTTTGAGCAAAGGGATGCATGTAAGGATGAGCTACCCAAAGCAGGTGTGGCCATTCTCGTTGACGTCCTCGGCGAAGCTGAATCACCAAAGGAGGTTCTTCGAAGAGTGGGACTTGCTCTTGGAGAGGGCGGGATTGTTTGTGTGGCTGAGGCGCATGCCTCCATCGCCCAGGAACTCTTACCCCCGGTAAGAAGGGCCTACTCGAAGTTCCAGCTCGAAAGTCTTCTCTTGGACGGGGGATATGTCATTGAAGAATGGATCTCCGACGGAGGGTTCTTAGCCTTGGTCGCTCGGCGTTCTTCGACAGAGTGGACACGAGGTATTGAAGCGGCAGATCAATTGCGCGCTGAGGGCCTAGAAGAAGAAGGATTGGACATTTTGCGGTCACCGCCCAAATGTTCGGATGATGGCGCGGCCGCCGCATGGTTCTTGAGCGTTGCCGATATTTGTATTTCCCGAGGAGAGGGCGATGGTGCATTGGAAGCGCTCATGGAAGCCCAGATACGTGCGCCAGATGACGCACGGGTGCTCGCTTCTTTGGCCGAGTTGACTTTGGCGATGGGAGCAAAGGAAGATGCTCTTCGTTTCTCGATAGCAGCGGCCCAGCGAGATGCAGCCAACCCCAAGGTGGCTCACTCGTTGGCCGAATCTGTTGCTGCTTCTCTGCCCGTGGCAGAGAAAATAGCACTTTGGGCAAATGCTTCGAGATTAGATCCTGTCTCGGTGGATGTGGCAGTTTCCCTTGCAAGAGTTGCAGCGTCTCATGAAGCCTATCATGTTGGCATCACGGCTCTAGAAAAAGTACGAGAGTATCATCCCCGTCTATCAGCCGACTTTCATCTTACTTTGGGGTGGATGTATCTGATGGCATCTCGAATCGAAGACGCTCTGATGGAGTGTCGCCTTGCGACGGTAACTGAGCCAGAGAGTCCGGCTATCGCAGAATTGCTGGCTGCAATTTGTGAAGTACGTCCGCGCCCTGCCGGAGTGAGCTAGAACGAGCCCCTAAGAGCCTATTCCTTCTTTTTAGGGGGACTAGGCTTTTGCTCGTCTTTCTTCGGGGCGGGGACAACCGCTTCCTGCGTGGGGGCCTTCTCTTTTTTCTTATCCTTTGCCTTCGTCACAGGACGAGTCGGTGTCTTTTTGTCGAGATCGAAGAGGCGGCCTTTTTTTCCCAATGCCCGCTGAAAGACAAACTCCACCCGCCGGTTTCGAGCTCGTCCTTCGGCCGTATCGTTCTTTGCGATTGGCCGTAGTTCGCCGTATCCAGCCAGCGCCAGTCGGTCCTTGTGAAAATTCTGGGCAAGAAAATGGCGAATTACCGCGACGGAACGAGCCGCCGACAATTCCCAATTGGAGGGAAAGCGTGCTCTGGAAATTGGAATATTGTCGGTGTGTCCTTCAATGGAAAGCACCGCTTGGGACTTCCCAAACAGGTCACCCACAAGATCGAGGACCGGCTCCGAATCGTCCCGTAAGTTATCGGACCCCGTATCAAAAAGAGCAATATCCTTCACCCGTAACACAATCCCGCGGGTGGAACCTGCTACGTCAATTCGACTCGCCATGCCTTTCGATTCGATGTAGCGACGCAAACGAGTCACTTCGTTATAACTTTCCTGCTTTTTTGGATTGATGGAGGCTGCCGGAGTATCAGCGAATTCTACGATCGAGTTGGAACGGGCCATGAAGTCGCCCTTTACTTCGTGGTTGACTCCGAAGGCCTCCTTCACCGAACCCAGGGCCATCTTGAAGTTTTCCACATCCATATTTGCGAAGGAAAGAAGCAAAACAAAGAAGGTGAGGAGTAGGGTGGCCATATCACTAAAAGTTGCCATCCACGCTGGGGCACCTTCTTCGCATTCTTCGCATTCTTCTTCCATGATGCCTTTGCTTCGCAGGAGCTACGCTGCTTCGTCCGTGTTTCTATCACCAGGATCGATCCTCGCTTCGAGCTTGTCCCGAATGATGGCTGCGTTGTGACCTTTTGCGATGGAATCAACGCCCTCAATTACAAGGGTCATATTCATTGTCTCGGAGGCCGAGCGAAATTTTAGTTTTTCGGCGATGGGGTTACAAATGACAAACGCCATGATTGCCCCATACATGGTCGTGAGTAGTGCCACGGCCATAGCGGGGCCAATACTCGCCGGGTCATCGAGGGCCTGCAACATTTGCACAAGCCCTATCAACGTACCAATCATGCCCATCGCGGGAGCGGTGGCTCCGGCAAATTTGAAGAGATTTTGTCCACGACTATGGCGAGCTTTCATCGCTATGAGTTCGACCGAAAGAGTCTCGCGAATCTCTTCGCGAGCGATACCGTCCACTGCCATGCGCAAGCCTTTGGAGAGGAAGGGGTCTTCAATCTCTTCGTCCTCAAGAGCCAAAATGCCTTCTCGTCGTGCCTTGTTAGAAAGCTCGAGAATACGTGTAATGGTGGCTCCCACGTCGGGCTCTCTATTGACGAAAGCGTGCTTAGCCACGGTCATTGCGGCCAGCGCCTTGTCGAGGCGTTCGGCAATGAGCACAATTGCGAAAGTGCCTCCGAATACAATGAGCGCACTGGGAGTATCTAAAAATGCCGTAATACTGCCATTGATTACAATTGAACCAATGATGAGACCAAATCCTAGCACAACCCCAATGAGTGTGCCCTTATCCATGAGGGGACCCCTCCCTATCATCGCTGGGGAATAAGTCTCGCTCTACGAGGGAACAAATAGAATGCAGGGCCAAAATATGTAGCTCCTGAATTCGCGGTGTGTCTCTAGAAGGAACATTGAGACAGATGTCAGAGACACGTCCAATGGAACGACCTTGATGGCCTGTTAAGGAGAGGGCGCTTGCACCCAATTGTCTTGCCGTCGACAGTGCTCGCGCGACATTTTCCGAGTTTCCGCTGGTGCTCAAGCCGACCACCACATCTCCCCGTTTCGCGAGACCGCGTACCTGGCGCGCAAAAATTTCGTCGTACTCCATATCATTACCCACAGCGGTTAGAACGGACGTATCTGTCGCCAATGAAAGGGCTGCAAGGGGGGCCCGATTGCGCAAAAAACGTCCCATGAGCTCAGCTGCCGCATGTTGCGAGTCGGCGGCACTACCCCCGTTTCCGCAAAAGAGAACTTTTCCTCCTGTGCGCAGTGCAGTGGTCATGCAAAGGGCCATTTTTACGATTTTTGCTCCCCCCAACTGAAGCATTCGTTGGTGAGCAGCCACGCTTGCTTGCATGTCTTCCTCGACTGCCGCCACGTAACTTTTCTCCTGTTCTATTTGGGTGCCCAAAGAGAGTAAGAGATCAACCGCTTCACTGACCGCTCCTTTGCCTCCACCAAGAGACAATACGTATTGGGCAGCACTCAAGGCCCTGGAGGATGCATCTTGAGGGGCCAAGCTGAGCCCAATGTGTGGAAATGCCAAGGCGTCCCGTTCGGCATCACCGACAAAGCAGATCGACTCCAATGTCACTCCCAATAACTCGGCTAACTTATCGAGGCCCGCGCGTTTATCTTTTGCCCCTGAAATGAGCGCATCAGCTTGCACCCTTTCACTAATAGCTTCTACCATGGGGCCCTGCTCTCCCGTTACCAAGGCAAGGCGAAAACCAGCCCGCTTCAGTTTAGTGAGTGCATCGAGATCGCGTAGAGCTATACGTTTGCTCTCCCCATCTCCTTTGCTCTTGCTGAGTTGGACGGTGCCGTCGGTAATGACCCCATCGATGTCCAAAGCGAGGACGGTTATTTTCTGGTCGAGGTTCTGTCGAAATGCAGGCGCCTGGTCAGCGGGCATATCTGCTACCAGCACGTACGCCCTCCGTCTACGACCAACGTAGAGCCGGTCATGTAGCTGGAGGCTGCCGTCGAGAGAAAAATGAGGGCGGCACGGTACTCATCTTTTCGCGCCATACGCCCCAAGGGAATGAGGTTCGTGAGTCGTTGCACAAACTTTTCTGGTTGGCCGGCAAAGACACCACCAGGACACAAGGCATTGACTCGAACACCTTCTTCCGCCCAATAGGTCGCCAAGTAGCGTGTCATTAAGATGAGCCCGCCTTTAACGACCGAATAGGATATGGGTTTTGTAGGCGCCTCCTCCTTGCTCATTCCCTCTTCACGGTAAATACGCTGATCGGGCGCGATGAGTCCTAGGTCAGAGGCAACGTTGACGATGACTCCTCCGCCATTATTGGCCATATGACCTCCAAAAACCTGACTACACAGAAAGGTGCCGCGCAGTCCCACTGCCAAGTCGGCTTCCCAATCTTCTAGAGACTGGGTCTCAAAACGTGACGGCTTCATGCCGTCTTCCACTTTGGGGTTGGCTGCCGCATTATTGACCAAAACGTCGATGCGTCCGTGTCGCTCAAGGCAGTTTTTGAGGGCAGCGCGACACATCTCTCTATCGCTTACGTCCAAGTGCAGAGCATGGGCACGTTTCTCCGAGGGGTCGATTTCAAGCGCAGCGTGATGAGCCCGGTCAATATTGATGTCGGCTATCACGGCGGTGCCGCCTGCCTCCATGACCGCGGCTGCGTGCTCTTTTCCCAGGAGGCCAGCGCCACCTGTTATCAGTACCACTTGATCGGTTAACGAGAAACTTTGGTTCAAGGGGGTGGCTAATGCGGTATTCATGTCGGTTTCTCCAGGCTGCGTGCGTGAGATTCCACGGCACTGATCAGAGCCGGGATCTGTGTTGGATAATCAAGGTCGGGGATCTTACCTTGGGTAAGTAACGGCAGGACAAAATGCCCGCACATGGAGTTACATTCAAGAATCGTGCGAGTTCTAATCACGTCCACATAGCCATTTTGTCCATAGACTGGAGGCAATTGCTGACGAGGGTGAGAGTGGGCTTCCTGAATGCCTTTTAGGCTAATAAGTGGGATAAGTCGCTCATCTTCGATGGTCCACATCTTGTAAGGAGTATCAAGCACAAGAGAGATGGACCGAAGAGCATCTGCTTTTGGGCAGTCAAGCATCTGGCGCACTGCCGAGGAGATGACTCCCGAATCTCTCACTGGGCCAGTGGGACGCAGATGAACAAGAAGCTCGGGTACCGAACCCCAATTATTCTGAAACCATGTCAACGCATGACGAAATACAACGAGATCAGTGGCTTCATCGGTCGCATATTCTGCGGGGCGCATAAAAGGCACTTCGGCACCGGCCTCTTTTGCGACCGTGGCAATCTCCTCGTCATCGGTTGAGACAAAAGTTCGATCAATCGGCGCACATTCCAGAGAGTGGGCGATGGAGTAGGTAATTAACGGGCGACCGCAGACCGACAAGAGGTTTTTTCTAGGGATTCCTTTTGAACCACCTCTTGCGGGAATGAGCGACCAGACTTGTCCTTCGTTGTATTTATATTTCATGCCGCCCGAGCATTGGGTTGCGGCAGCATGCATGCCTTTCCTGACTTTTGAGACTCCAAGAGTGCTAATGCTATACTCAAGCTTGCCGCGCCGTCCTCTAGGTTGCAAAGGGGGCGCTTGCGCGTTTCTACACAATCGAAAAAATGCCGCATCTCGTCCAGAAAGAGGGCGTTGCGCGGGTGACCGCTAGCATCTGATAGAACTTCTTGTTTACCTCGGGTATCGGTATAGGTGAGGGTGCCTTCGCGCAGATCGAGGAGTAGCTGACCCTCTGAGCCCCAAATAAGAAGGCTTCGTCTTGGCGGGCGCCCTAAGTAGTCTTGGTGGAGACTGACTGGTAATATGCCACCACAGCTTTTTCTAAATGTAAGCAATGAGGTGGCGCTGTCCTCTACATCAATTTCTAGATCGGAGATGTGTCCACCCACCGAATATACCTGTTCGGGGATGCCAAAAAACGTATACAGAAGATCGATCTCGTGAATTTGAGTGAGGGTAACACCGCCGCCCAATTCTTTGCGACTTGCGTACATGCGGCGGTAGTCTTCAAATGGGTGAAAGCCAGGTAAGTATTCAGCCACTTCGGCGCGGGCTCCATATATTGTCCCGCATTTTTTTAGCCGAAGAGACTCTTGCAGCTTTTGCACACTTGGATGAAATCTGAGCTGGTAGGCGACGTAGCCCACTCGCCCCTCGCTAGCTGCTTGGCGGCTCAACTCCGCAACACCGTCCAAGTCCGAGGAAAGAGGCTTTTCGACGAAAAGATCACACCCGCTATTCAACGCCTGGGCGGCGACTGGGATATGTAAGCTCGTCGGGTTGGCAATGATGGCAATATTGGGCCTCTGTAAAAGAGCGCATGAAAGGTCGTCGTAAATGGCAACCTGATACTCTTTCTCTAAGTCCCCCCCTTCTATGGCGGTGAGTCGATCGGAGAGAAGGGTGTTTTCTCTTCGAACTCGGTAGGCGCTTATATCAATTTCAGATCCATAAAGCTGTCGGAGGTTGCGCAGGTGTCTCTGACCAACTCCTCCGAGTCCTATAAAGAGCACATGGTGTCTCATGCCGCCTCCTGGCGTGGCCAAAAGGATCTTATTCTTTTGAGGGCCAGTTCGGCGTCTCGCTGGGGCGACTCAAAGTAGTGTTGAAGCACCAGATCGCCCGAGAAATTCCACGCATGCAATTGCTGAAAGAGCCCCGTAAAATTCGTATCGCCTTGTCCCAAAAGCTTGCTCTCCCCACCACGGAGACGATCTTTGATATGCACTGCTCCAAGGTGGGCCCTCAAAGGAAGTACGTCTTGGGCGACATCAAATCCTTGGGCGGTTGAATTGCCGGTATCATAGTACGCCTTGACTAATTTGTGTTCAGCGCCCTCTACGATTTTTTGGTATTGTTTACCTGGAATATCCATTTCTAAGCCCAGGGAGATCCCATAGCGCTCTGCTGCTGGTAAAGTTGCTCTGAGGTTGCGCAATGCGAGTTCGACTTTTGAAGGAGTGTCCAATGAGGCTTCTTCTAACCAGGGCAATAGAATGCGCTTTGCTCCAATCGATTCTGCCTGGGAGATAAGTGTTGAAAGCGCTCTTGAGGCGTCTTCACCCGTCGCCCCAGGTTCGCTCAGCCGATGACACATAAAATAGTCGCCGCACACTGAAATGACTTGCACCCCAGTCTTCTTGATGACGTCTCTTATTCTCTTGCGTCCGGCCGAAGAACGAATGGGATTCAACTCGGCGTTTTCTGCCTCAAAAATCCACTCGATGCCGTCCAGACCCAATTGCGCGGCTCTTTCAAACTCGTCCTCCCAAGTATCCGTCGGAAACGCTTGCAAGCGAGTCGCCGGACGGGGAGAAAGTCGCCCTTGCATGATGCCAATACGTCGTTTTAGGTAAGAGTCGTTCCCATTGATGAGGTGCTCCATCAGCTTATCCAACTCGCCTCAGCTTTTTCATGATGGGGACTTCTGCGTCGGTGACCACTTTATTTCCATCACCTAAGGCACGCTCAACATTACGAATATCACGAATCAGCTTCATCAGACCCTGGGGTTCGACGCTTGCAGCTTGGTCGCTACCCCACATCGCTCTGTCGAGGGTTATATGTCGCTCGACCATCGAGGCTCCCAATGCAACGGCTGCGAGGGTAGCCGCCAGGCCCGCTTCATGACCCGAGTACCCGATCGGAACTTGGTAGCGCTCCGCCAATTTGGGTATCACACGTAAGTTGAGGTCATTGATATTGGCGGGGTAAGCACTGGTCGTATGAAGAACTATCAAGTCATTGGTTCCAAGTACGTCAATGGCGTGATCTACCTGCTTCATGGTGCTCATTCCGGTAGATAAAATGATGGGACGTCCCGTCTGTCTATGGTGCCGAAGGAGAGCGTCGTCTGTTAGGCTTGCTGAGGCTATTTTGTACGCCGGTGGAGAAAATTTTTCTATGAAGTCGACGGATGCTTCGTCCCAGCAAGATGCCAGCCATGCAATGTCGTGCGACTTGGAGTACTGTTCAATGCCTTGGTATTCGTCTTCGCCAAATTCTAGCGCTTTTTTGAGGTCGCCATTCGTCGTACCAAAAGGAGTCTCTCGTTCTTTACTTAGCTCTTCAGGAGAATAGACAATATCTAACGTTCTTTTTTGAAATTTCACTGCGTCTGCGCCGGCCAAAGCCGCGCAATCTATGAGCTTACGAGCTACGCCAAGATCTCCATTGTGATTGATACCAATCTCCCCCACGATATAGCAGGGGTGACCTTTTCCAACGATTTGATTTCCTATCTTTACTTCAGTCATCGTGACCTCCAATTTTGCGTTTGTCTGCTTTGTGCGAAACAACCAAAAGCATCCATTCTTTAGAAAAACGCACCCATTTGGAGCGTTTGAAACTTTCTGGAAGTAGTGTCGCCACGTCGGCGAGAGGACGCAGGTAGGGATATTTCCAGAGCAGGGGCAGTTGGCGAAAATGCCTTGAGTCATCAACAATGAACTCGTGCCCCTCTAGGCATTGGGTAAGACCCTCTAGGGTAAAGGGGCGCACATGGGTCCAGTCATCGTAAAAGTGTCTCCATTGAGCTCTATAGTCGGGGACCAATGAAATCATGACTCCACCCGGCTTGAGGACTCGATGACATTCTCGCAGTAAAGGGGTGATCTCCCCCATGTGCTCAAAAACGCTTTTGTTGAAGATGATATCCAGAAAATCGTTTTCGATCGGTAGAGCCTCGGCCGAAAAGTCGCAGCGTTGCACAGGCGCTGTCATGTGTGCATTGTTCGTCTGCTCTCTGTCGACACCCTGTGCTACAAAACCCTCCCCCGCAAAAGCTTGCAGAAACTCCCCACGTCCACAGCCGAGGTCCAGGAGCTTGCCTCCTGTGTGTTTTTTTAGGTAGTTTTCCGTGAGGTAGTGGGTTAGCTGTGATGGGTAGGTGGTGTAGGGTTTACTTTGCTCCGAGTAGCGAATTGTCAAGTAATCCGGCTGAGCAGGAGGCGTTCTTTTTACTTCTGCACCCACTCTGCTTGGTACATTTTCTTCAAGGGAGCCCTGCGTGTTGGGAACGCTCATCATGAATCTTCTCCATCGCGGTCAGGGTTGAGTGCGATGCGCAGGGCAGCCCGGCTCAAGGCGTCGTCGAATAGCCGCAGGTCATTGACGTTGGGCAGCGCAGTCCTCGAAGAATTTCCAGAGGAGAGAAAGGCCCCCGCGCCTAGGTCGAGGGATGACAAGGGCATGTTTCCCCCCCGTTGGGATAGAGAGAAATGCTCCGGAGAAGGCGCTCGTGGTCCACTATTGGCCATCAAACTGGGGGGCGCAGCGGCTGAGCGCGGGGCACCAAGGGATGCGGGCTCTGAGGCGATTGGTGGAGTCGTGGAGCCGAAGGCGGGAGGTCCCTCTCCTAGGTAAGTTGCCGTCTTCTGAGTGATAGAGCGTACGTAGGAGGCTTCGTTTCCGGTGAAGTAGCCTCCATTTTTTAGCTCTCGTACAAAGTTACCAGGCTCTCCTTGGGCGGCGGCCTCAATAGCGGCGGGGTAGCGGCGTTTGAGTAAGCTAATGTAGTCGCCAGCGCCTTCTTGCGCGCTTTGATAGGCACGAAAGTTGTCGCGAATCGTTTTCTCAGTCGCCCCCCAGCCCTCTTTGGTTCTCTGGTTCACCGAGAGACCACTGGGGCCTTTGCCCTTAATGCCCCCAAAGTTGAAGTTGAACATCGAGCGACCGTCACCAGTTTCGTGAGACCATTGGGCGGTCAATACTGCTACTGTTTTTTCAGAAGGCTCCTCTCCAAATTGTTCAGACCAGGCCGAGCTGAGGGCACTTGAGGCCTGTTCTGTACTGAGATGGGTCCTCCTGGCGGCAACGAGGCGCCGGGTGGGGGAGGACGAGGTTGTTAGTTTATCCTGAAGAGCTTGTATAAACTCTCTTTCCTCGCCTGGGTTCGTTGGAGGCGCGTTGCGGTTGCTCGGGAGTGCTCCCTGATTCCCCACATTAGCGAGATGGATAGATCCCAGCTGCATAGGATCCGATAAGCAAAGTATGGGCCAACGAAGAAGGGGGGGAGCTTTATGCAGAAATCGCCTGGATTGAACCGAGGCAGACGGGATTTTGCCGCCTGTCGTTAAGCGTTTGACGCCTTTTTTGAAAATATGTCGATAAATTGACGCTCAATTGGGGAGGAGAACAAGTCGGTATTGGCCCATTTGACGTCTTTTGTGACTAGGAATCACCTGGCCTCTTAATTGCAAAGCTCTTGTTCATGGCATCAGGAATATGGGCAGCAGCTTCGGGAGCAGTCGCGCAGGTAGCCCGGATGGACACCGCTGCAAATAACCTGGCCAACTTAGATACGCCAGGTTTTAAGATGGACCGTATGGTGTTTCGTGCTGCCCTCGAGGGCAGTCTGCGTGGACATCGTCCCGACGCAAGTATGGAGGCCGCGGTTGCTCGAACTATTAGCCATGACATGCAGGCGGGTCGCGTTACACCGACAGGGCGTAACTTAGATGTGGCTCTCCCTGAAAATAATGCCTTCTTTGCCGTCGATACGCCTCAGGGGGTGCGCTATACGCGAGCCGGCAATTTACACATCATGCCCGACGGAGCGTTAGCTGGCCCTGATGGCGTACCCTATATAGGACCCAACCTCAGACCTATATACCTTCCCCAAGATGCCAACCGGGTTGAAATTTTACCTACCGGGGAGTTGCAGATAGACGGAGACACTGATGGGCAGCGATTGATGATAGTGCAGTTTCCCAACTACAAAGCATTGCAAAAAGAGGGAAATGTCTTGATGCGAGCGCCTCCTTCGGCAGGAGTTCCGGGGCTCGTGGAGGCTCCCTATGTCGAGACTCAAGCCTTAGAAAAATCGTCAGATAAGGCATTTAAACACATGGCCTCAGTGACTGGTGCCGCGAGAAATTTCACCATGCTCACCCAAGTCATCGAGGCATTTAGCAATATTGAGAAGAAGGCCGCCAGCGAAATTCATGGTCGATAGGGGCGTTCTTACCCTCTTTGTGCTCAAGGCTTGAGATAGTCAGTTGGCTTGGTTACCTTTGATGAAGTGGAGGAAGCACAGGTGCCGCGAGTTCTTTTGGTAGATGATGATGCCCATGTGGCCCGGGCGCTGGTACGGGTGTTGAAGCGTTATTGTGATGTCGAGGTGGCCCATTCTGTGGCCGAGGCCGAGTCCCTTTTAGAAGAGAGTGAGTCATTCGACTTAATTCTCTGCGATTTACGTCTCCCCGTAAGAGGAGGAGCCGACTTTTACCGCTCTCTGCGAAAAAGAGACTTGTCTCAAGCGCGCCGCGTTGCCTTCATGACGGGTATGGGCGACGACGCGATGGCGGGAGATGAGCTGGAGGAGGTGCCCTGCTTTGGAAAACCCATCGATCTCGCCATGGTGCGCGATCTTATTCTGACGTCAGGCTCAAATAGATAGGGCGGGCAAGCTTGGGCCCTCCAGCTCTTTTTAGGGAAGTTGAGCGTCTGAGACACGTACAATATGTTACCCTCTGATTCGATATTTTACCCGACTTGAGGTGGCGCGCTCCAAGCGCGTGAGCGGACCAGTTGGGAACTGGTGAGGAGCGAGGTACTATGCAAAGCGTGCAGATGAATATAAAATTGGCCCTGACGTCGTTCTCCATCTTGGGGGCCCTCAGTGCATGTGCCTCTCAATCGAGCACCACTCGTATTGTGAATGAACCTAGCGGCTCGAGTGTGATGTATGGCTCGCCGAAATCTATTACTTATGTCGCCGATGTGGATGTTGGTAGAGAGTATGGGCGTATTACCGTGTATCGAAATGCTCGTTGTGACGTGATCCCGGTGACTGTCATGCAATCCTATCAAGAAACTCTTCATGGTGAGGAAGTTGTTGAGCGAACTCCTGTCACCAAAAGTCAGGTCGCCGGGACTGTAGAAAAGCAAATTTCCTGCGACCAAACGTATGCTCAAGACGTTGAAGTTTTTTTGGAGGCTCAAGGGGATAGATTCAGTCTTGGAAAAACTGATAGTGAGGGCCAAGTCTCGGCGAATTTGGCCACTGTGTTTCAGGTCGGTTCATTTGAAGAGGTGCCTCAGGATGCAAAAGTTATGGTGCGTCCGCGTTCGGCTCGACCGATGGTAGAAGTCGGATCCCTTTCTCTTGCCCAGTTGATCAAATACAACGACAGGACCTCGGAGCTTTTGGCTCAGCTCAGTGCCGTCTTAGCCAAAGGTGAGTCAGGCGCTAGCTCCGAGGAGATCACGCGTTCTTACGAAATCTACGCACAGTTGCAGGATATTGCGAGTCAAGACCCTCGCGTACAAGGAATTTCGGCTCGATTTTGGGAGTTATTTGTTGGCAGAAAAAAGGACGAGTCCATAGAGCGTATGGGTAAGACATTGCACGCTCTCTCCGAGGCAAAAGAAACACTCAAGGTGATGGGCGACGCGGCAATTCCAATTTACGTTCAGGCTGCTGTCAGTAGCGGTACACTGGACCGTCGTGCCCTTGAATGGTCGAGTTTGCGATTGATTCGTGCGCTACGGGGAGCTCCCGCCGTTTGTCGAACTGGTTTCGCTTGGTCCAAAGTGCCTTCCTATGGCTGGCCAGCGGACGCGCGACTTGCATCACAATACGTACGTTATGGCTATGGTAGCGGCTACAATAGCGCAATTCAGCGTTCTTGTGCGAGGTTTTAAAAGAAGTATTACTTCAGGCAAAGAGATTATATCTCGCTCATGGGTGTAAAGAGTTTACTCTCTACATTGCGTCGATTAACTATAATATTTTATAGTAGTAGAGTTGATTTATACGGAGCGAACTTGATTTCAGGCGTGGCCGCGACGGCGTCTCACCATCCATAAAAAGAACACACTGGGCAGAACGTACCAAGCGTTGGTTCCTTTGCCCGCTCCCCCAGAGCGACACTCGCAACCGCTTTGGTCGACAAATAGCACACAAGGGCCTTCTTTCGGGCAAAAACTCGCGTTCTGGGTTGTGTTGTCATTGCCAGCGTTGGATGTCCCCCCAGCTCCTCCAACGCTCCCAGCTCCTCCAACGCTCCCAATGCGCTCCTGATCTTCTTGGGCGGTATTGGCAGCCCCGTGGGGGCCACACACATTTTCTTCGCAGAGGTCGGTGGAGCAGTCGTCGTCAGAAAAACACGGTTGACCATCTGCCTTGGGAGAAACCACTGACCTTATCTTTACACTGAGCTGTCCCCCTTGGAGCCAGTCGATTCGCTGGTAAACTAGCAAAGATGTTCCCCTGCCCAGGCTCGCGATACGAGGATGGAGCCGTAGTTGCGGTGCGTCTATGGTGGGGTAGACCGCAATTTGCGGTGAGGCATGTAAGAGAGCTCCTTTGCCAGATACACGCTGAAGAAAGGGCATATCAACAAAGTAGTCTTCATCCCATGAGGATTCGAAGCCCACGATAAACTCAGTTCCGTTCCAGGTTACATCCGAATCTTGGTACTGATCCCCGCGCAGCTCCGGTCCGATGACGACAGGTTCGCTGACTTCGCCCGTTTCGCTTATGGTGATAACGTGAGGATCGGTCACGATTGACGTATTGCTTGCGGCGAAGCTAATGAGGTAGCTGGAGCCATCGAAACTAGCTGAGGGCCAAGCCTGGTAGCGGAGTTCTTCTGGGTTCGCGAGAAGCTGGGGTTCTGCAAGGGGCAGACCCTTTGCAGAGAATAATTGAAACTCCGTCTTTCGACTACCGCCAGAGCCCTTGTTACTTAGACCGAGATAGGTACTTGCTCCGGCCACCAACGCCTGGGGGCTTTGGAGGCTTACTTCAAGTACATGCAGGCCGTTCTCGTTGAGGCGCAAGCCGCCCATTTGTCCAAGAACAAGAACATCCTCGTCTTTTTGTGCCGAAACCAGTGATTGAATCCTAGGCTGTGGCTCGAAGAGAGAGAAGGTCGAGACCGAAAGGGGGGATTTGCTGAGGTCAATCCACCCGCCCATGGCCTGAAACTCCTCCCCATCAAGTTTGCGCCAATAGTGAAAAAAAACTCGACCGCTTTTTGAGTCGCTGATTCCGCTGACTCCCGGCACTTCAATGGCAACGCCCCGTAGCTCTCCCTGTGCGGAGACCCGCTGCACCCTGAAGCGCTCCTGAACTCCGAGACCTATTTGATAGGCGACGAGGTACTCATTGCCGGCCCGCACCACATCGACGAGAGCGACGGTCTCGGGCCAACCAGAGAGTAGCTTGCTGGGGAGCGGATACCTTGGAGGGGCGCGTTTTGCGGGGGCGGTCGAGCCATAGATGTCTCCACCTTTTTGGCCCGCATTTTTACTCAGCCACGCCATGAGGGGGGTGCCTCCCTCTCCGGCTGCAATGGCCACAGGTTGCTCAGTTGGGAGGGTGTACGTGTCTCCCGCGAGTAAACTTTGGTCAACGGAACGATAGAAGGTTTTCGATGTCCTTCCTGGGTAGTTTCGCCGCCAGGTAAAGTGATATCCCTCGTGGGTTCCCGCGAGAGAGACCTCCTCTATGTTTCCGCCCGTTGCGTAAACGCGGGCCCCTCCCAGAGGGGCACCTGAGATCTCAAGATGTTGCCCATACAGGGCATTTGCAGTTGTCCAGAGGACCAAATAAGCACTCTTACCTTCGTCGACCGTCGTAAAAGTGTACTTTCCGGAGGCTGCAATCGCGAGAGAGTCAGCTTGAATGTTTATGCCTTGCAGCAGACGCGGAGACCCTTGTACATTGTACCAATTCACCCCTCGCGCATAAATGCCAGGAGCGTCTCCTCCGCTGCGTCGGTAGACTAGCTGCGCCTTGTCGTAGGGACCGCTACCGTTGGTAAAGCGAGCCACGGCAATTGCAGGATCAGAGTCTGTAGCTTCTTCGGGGGCGGGAGGAGTGAGAGCAAGTTGACAGCCGAAGGGGAAACGGAGGCAAGGCCGAGGCCGCCCGTACTCTTTTCTTCCCAAGTGGCAAAACAAGCCCCGCCGCAGTTGATTCTTGCTCGTCGACTCGTCGTTGCGCTGAGGTAGCCCGGCGCCTGAGTAAAGGGCTCTCCGTTCGAATCGAAAAACTGCGTGCTCAGTCTATTTTTTGTGCTGTTCATGAGCACAAATCCAAAGGAGGCTCCGGCAACCTGCGGTTTCTGAGCTAGACTCAGATTGCGCACCAGCAGACGACCTCCGGGCGTACTTACCTCACCCTCCTCATCAATAAAAGTACCGAAAACGCTGTACCGGCGAGTGACACGGCCGAACACAATAGCGCTGCGACTTTGGGGATCTCGGGGGCGCTCGTCCATCCACACGACCAGTGAGCGCCCTGTGTTCCCCAGGGCAGTCGCGTTGGGCATTGAAAGGGCCTTCTCGCTTGGAACGATAGACGAATTGGCAAGTGCTACTTCGGAGCCTACCAAGAGTTCTTGGGCTACCGCCGGTTCCGACAAGGCGAGGAGCGAAACCCAAAGTGCAGTACGAGCCAACGCCCGGAGAGTCTGAACCATAATACGTTCACCCTATGCGTTCGACAGGAGAGTGGCAACCGCTTGAAACGGAGCACAAGATGAGGGGCGGCTTCCCAGGCGCGGTCTGCTTTCGCTGTACTAGTACCTCGTGCCGGAAGTCCGTGCCGGGTTTCACCAGACCCAACTGAAGTGGGGGCCTGATGAAACCCGCAATAGCCTCCCTATTTGCCCTCGGTACTACTTTTTGTCTCATGGGTACCAAAACCCGGCACGAAGTTCCGACCTTTGGTACTAGTAGTCAGCCAGTACAGCGCCGGCCAGTTAGCCAGTACAGCGCAGCTGGCTTGCGCCGGGACCGTAGCCATCAATCGTGATGCCATAGGAGATTTTCTCCTTCATGCTTTTATTCTTTTCGGCGACTTTGCCCTTCTTCGCGTCGTCGAAACCTACCTCTTTGAGCACCAGGGGTTTGTCCCTGTCGTCGTTGAGCAGACTACCCAAAATATTGGCAACCTCTTGAAAGTTCTCTAGGGCCATCTCGTTGACGGCCCGTGATCTCACGTCTCGCTGCGCTTGGTCGGCCGGGACCATTGTCAGCGCTGCGCCAACCAAAATACCTCCGGGAATATCCCATGTCCAGATGGCCTCGGCGTTCCCCTCTTCGTCCGCGTAGCGCGCCCAAAGAACATCACCGCTAAATCGAGCTCGGTTGTCATTGACAACAACGTCCCTCCCAAGCAAATCGCGTAAGAGGGTCGAAACGTTTTGAGGTGTAGGGAGATCGCTCATGAGTTCTTTTTCGGTAAGTCGCCTCGAAAGACGATAATATCAGCTCGGGCGGGCCCAAGGTTGAGGTTGGCGCAAAGACTTTCAGCCTTTGCTGGGGGAAAGATCTCTCCGCGTATGTACACAGGAAGTCCAAGGGTAACGGGGGCCCCCTCTCCATCAAATGAGCGCTGAACGACCCCTGCTAGAATGTTGATGATTTCACCGACTGCATCTGTGATGTCTTCATCTACAACCTCTTCGTCTTCCTCCATTTGCAAAAGGGCGCGCGTGAGCGCTTGGCAGCCCTTGGCGTCGGAAAGAATACCGAGATGAAGCGACTCGGCGCCTCGTTGAACTGAAAGCAAGGACCCCTCTTTATTCGAGGGGAGGCCTTCCGTTCGTTGAATATCATTGGCGACGGCATCAAATGTCATCGCGGACACTTCTCCTGCAGCGCTCAAAACTCGTTCGAGCCACGCTTCTGTGGAAACAGCAGCACTCATGTTTACATCACCGGCTCAAGCGCTGCCCGAAATGATTCGGGAGTGAATGGTTTTGCTAGCAAAAAGAGAGCGCCTGCCTGTTTGGCTTGTTCCTGCATCTCGGCGGTTCCTTGGGAAGTAACCACGCCTACTTTTACTTGAATTTCTCTTTCCTTGAGGGCTAGCAATAATTCGATACCGGTCATTTCTGGCATATTCCAGTCGGTGAGAACTAAGTCCGGTGTTTCGCCTATAATCTTGTCCAACGCCTCCTTTCCGTTGGCTGCTTCCTGAACGTTCAGGCCCGAAAAACCAGCCTGGCGCAGGGTTCTTTTTACGATCATGCGCATGGCGCGACTATCATCTACGATCAAAACGTTCATGGGAGTTATTCCTCTTTCCTTTTCTGGCTTTCAAAAGGTCCACCTATATCAGCGACCTCATTCAAAAAAACTTGAGATGTACTAGCAAAAATTAGTCGGGGCCCCTTGATGCCAAGCAGACCCGAAATGGTTCCCCCGCGCATTCGAATGCTTGGAGAATGATTACTGAGGAAGGGGGGGCCATCACTTCCGACTGGAGTTCGGGGAGACCCAGGCGCGAGGGGCCGGGCAAAAGAGCCTTGATATTGCCCCCTATAATGTTCGCTATCTCCCCCAGAGCATCGCCAACCTCTTCATCACTCAAAGAACTCGGTTCGGCGCTGAACATGGCGGCCCCCAATCGTCTGGCGAGGTCGGCCGAGCAATCAACGGTGACGATTGCATTCGTCGTGCCCTGGATAGTCACTGAGGCGCGCATCAATGAGGGGGGAATCGAGTTCTTGTCGGCAAGATGCTCTACATCGCCCAAGAGGGGAAAGAGAACCGCATGCGTGACCTCGATGACTTCTTCTTGGCCCATCATTTTCAACCACCAATCCTTTCGTAGCAGCCGCCGGGTCCGGCAAAGGCGCGAGAGAATGAATCCTTACTGTCCACTACGGTCTCTGCCGCCCCCAAAAAAAGATATCCCCCCGGGTAAAGATTTTTTGCGACTCGACTGAGCACGTCGTTCTTCGCCGCTACATCGAAATAGATGAGTACGTTTCGCAGAAATACGATATCAAAAGTGGGCATTTTTCCCCAAGCGCTGATGAGATTGAGCTTTTTAAACTCACAGACATTCTCAAGGTAGGGTTTTACTTTCCAAGCGTTTCCTATTCGATGAAAATGTTTTACTAGGTTTCTGGCTGGGAGCCCGCGATTTACCTCAAGTTGTTTGTATACGCCGCTGCGAGCCCTCTCCAAGACCACCTCATTGAGGTCGGTTGCTAGAATTTTAACCTTCCAGTTGTGTAACACGGGGTGCTCGTCATAAAGAGCCATGGCAATGCTGTAGGGTTCCTGTCCTGTCGAGCAGGCCGCAGACCAAATTCTCAAAGTCTTTGTGTCTTGATTTTTTTCTAACAATCGGGGGATTACTTCTTTTGTGAGCAATCGAAAGGGGTGAATATCTCTAAAAAATCGGGTCTCGTTCGTGGTCAGCGCTTCAACCACCTTGCCATGGGCGGTCCCTGGGTTTTTGGAGCGTAAAGTAGCAATGAGATTATCGACAGATCCAAAGCCTTGGTCTTTTGCTAGGGGAGCAAGGCGCGCTTCAATGAGATAATCCTGAGACTCGTCCAGTATAATAGCTGAATTTCTACGTACGAGCTCGCGCACGTATTCGAAATCACCCATCCGTGGTGGTTGGCGCGATGGACGCAGGCTGAAGAGAGGATCGCTCACTAGTTCGACACCTTTTTCCTTGAAATATCACCAGCGCGCGTTTGCGCCCGCAAGTTGATTTCCGCGGCGAGATGGTCGGGAGAGAGTACGGCCTGAGCGAGTCCGGCCTTAACGGCAAAACCGGGCATTCCCCAAATCACGCTAGTTGATTTGTCTTGCACCAAGAGGGAACCACCAGATGCTCGTAATTGTTTGGCTCCCTCAAAGCCGTCCTTTCCCATGCCCGTGAGAATGATGCCGAGGGCGCCTTGCCCCAACAACTCAGCGACGGAACGAAAAAGTGGGTCCACCGAAGGGCGGCAGGAGTTTTCCGGTGGCTTCTGAGTGAGGCGGATGCCCAACTCTGAGCCAATCATTTGAATGGTCAGGTGGTAGTCACCGGGAGCTACCCAAATGGAACCAGGGCTGAGGACTGCACCATCAAAGGCTTCCTCCACTCGTCTACCACATTGGCTCGAGAGGCGTGTCGCCAATACCTTCGTGAATTCTGGCGGCATATGCTGAACGATGACGATGGGAGTCATCATTGTTGGGGCAATTCCTTGAAGAAGTTTTGCTAGGGCTTGTGGCCCGCCAGTGGAGCTGCCAATGGCTATCACTTCGGGGGCGGTGCGTGGGCGATCTGACGAGATGGGGGCTCGCTCTTCGCTAGAGCAGGGGCCCGAGGCTCCCGCCAGCTGCGCTAGGTGCGTATATTGTAGTATTTTCTGATGAAGAACCCGCCTCAACTCGGTAGAAGAAGCGAGACTGCCCAGACCGCCTGGTTTTGCGATGTAGTCAGCGGCTCCTTTTTCGAGGGCCTCAAGAGCCAAGGCGCCACCTTCTGCGGTGAGGGCGCTGAGCATAATAATTGGCAAATGAGGGGCAAGTTGCTTCATTGCCACGATGGTTTCTAAGCCGTTCATCACGGGCATTTCTAGATCCAAAATCACGACGTCGGGTCGTAACTGACCAATGAGCGGCAGAGCCAACTTACCATTGGCGGCGGTGCCTACTACCTCTAGGTCTGTGAGGGGCGACAATAGTTTTGTGAGCAATTTTGTGCTCACAGCCGAGTCGTCGACAATGAGGACTCGGATCTCTGTCATGGGAGGAGGCCGAGAGTCTGCAGCTTGAGCGTAAGAGTCTCGGCCGTGAATGGCTTCATCAAGTATTCGTCGGCTCCAGCAACTAAGGCGCGTTCTACCTGCTCTGGCTCTGTTTCTGTCGTAACCATCATCAGGCGCATATCCGAAAAGCCTGTGTCCGCGCGGAGCAACTCGATGAGCTCAATGCCCGTCATCTCTGGCATATTCCAATCGACGAGAGCCAAATCGAGCCCCCCTGATTCTCGCAATGAGTGAATGGCAGCTCTCCCATTTTCGGCTTCAATTACCTCAAAACCATGGGCATTTAGCGCCGTTCTTAATATTCGGCGCATCGCTTTTGAATCGTCGATGATGATAGCTTTCATGATTCCCTACCTTTGACCTTCTTAAATTTTGAACTTGGAAACGAGTAATTGTAGGTCCCCTGATATCTCTCCCAACCCAGCAGACTTTCCTTGAGCCTCTTCGGCACCGCCTTTTGTGTTGTCTGCCGCGGATGCAACGCCTGATATATTGAGGGTGATCTCGCCGCTACCTTGGGCCGCCTCCATCACGTTGCGGGTGATTTCTGCGGTTGTCGCGCTCTGCTCTTCTACCGCGCTAGCGATGGCATTTTGAATATCGCTAATTTGATTAATAATCTCACGAATCTCGCTGATGGCTCCAACCGCTCCTTGAGTATCCCCCTGGATGGTCTCAATTTTTTGGCTAATGTCTTCGGTCGCTTTGGCTGTTTCCTTCGCGAGTTCTTTTACTTCGTTTGCTACAACGGCAAACCCCTTGCCCGCTTCCCCGGCCCGCGCAGCTTCAATGGTCGCATTGAGCGCCAGCAGATTTGTCTGTTGAGCGATGGAGGTAATTACTTTGATTACTTTTCCAATTTCTGCGCTGCTTTCCCCTAGCTTAGTCACCGTCGCGTTGGTGCTTTCCGCCGCATTAACAGCCTGGCTCGCTACGCGGCTCGCTTCCGTCGCGTTCTTAGCAATTTCGCGTATGCTCGCGCTCATTTGCTCTGCGCTTGTTGCAACTGTTTGAATGTTGTGATTCACGCTATCGGAAGCTTCTGTGACCACCTGGGCCTGCAATGAAGTTTCGGCCGCATTGCTACTCATGCGTGAACTCACATCGCGCATTTCGGTGGATGAACTGGAGAGGCGATCTGCAGTTTTAGCAATCGTAGAGATACTATCCCGCAGATCGGCGAAGAACGCGTTGAGCCCCTCGCCCAGTTGGCCAATGCTATCGTCGCGGTCCAGTTTTACTTCCGCGGTCAAGTCTCCCTTAGCGGCAGAGCTCACGACATCCAGAATGTGATTGACACGTTCCTCCAGCTCGGCATCACGAGCACGACTTGCTTTTATTTCCTCTTCGGCAAGATTGTCTTTTGGCTCTTCTGCCTTGGGCGCCTCATCCCTGACAACTTTCCAAGTAAGCAAAGGTCCGAGATAATTTCCTTGTGGATCGCGCGCGGCGGCGGCGTGCACTTCAATTGTTTCCGGGCCCAATTGAATATTTGTGTTCATTGGCAATCGACTTGGATCGCTCAGGGCACTTTGCAGCGTCGAGTTTTGATGAAATAATTGAACGGGGCTTCCGACGAGATCATCAGAGCTTACCTGGAGGTAGTTCTGCAGCGATGCGAGGGCCTCATATGTAGATCTATTTGCAGATTCAATTGTTAGATCAGGTTTGCAAACGATGAGGTTTACCGGGATGCAGTGGAGAAGAGCGCGCAGGTAGGTTTCTTCTTCTGATGATTCCGTTGGTGCGGCTTTTGCGCTTTGTCTCATTGTTTTTCCTCTTGTTATCTTGCGCTTTTTCGCAGCAAAGGTGTTGATTACTTCCACGCTCAGTGGTGCCAAGCTTGCCAGTACTTCGTCGATTAAGTCGGCACGAATGGAGAGCTTGATAAGGGTATCTTCGACGAGATCGAGAAAGCTTTGAAAATGTCGTTCTTCGACGGCTAAATGACCGTGCGCCTGGGCCAATGTGGGGCCGCGCCAAGTGCCTGGGGCTCCTAGGTGTAGGCTCAGGTAGCGTTGAATGCGTGGTTTGAGAGCCGCGGTGGCTGCAGCGGGTACAAAACTTCGTAATTCATCGTCTTGCTCTATCGAGTGGAGCACATCATCAATGACCTTCTCCAAAAGAGAAGCCCCGCCCAAGGACTCTAAAAGGTTCGGCTCGACGGCAACCAATGATTCCGTGTTTTTTGCAGCATCGCTCATTAGTTGAGGGTTACCACTTGTTCTGGGTCCAAAACCAAGAGCAGCCCCGTGTCTAATTTGTAGACGCAGCGTACCAATTCTTTCGTCGTACCTGTGAGAGTGTCAGGAGGACGCTCGACAGTGGATTCGTCGACCTCAAGAACATCACCAATTTCATCGACTAAAAGGCTTACTGGTCCCTCCGAAGTGCGAATTACCACATTCATAGGCAGTTCGTCCCCGGTGCGCTCAGGAAACTCCATGCGTGATCGCATATCGATAGCGCTCACTATCTGCCCCCGCAAGTTAATCAGTCCACGAATCTCCTTGGCTGCGCGGGGGACTCTGGTCATCTCTTGATGACGAATTACCTCCTGGACTCGAACGACGTCGATGCCAAAAACATGTTTATCAAGCACAAATGTACAAAGTTGGCGGGTTAACATAAAAACTATTCAGCAGCTTCGACGTCGAAGAAATTGGGAAACACTTGTTCTACGAGTGCCGCCAAATCGACCAATTCGGTGACGCGTCCTTGAAGAACGGCTTGGCCGGTGACTCCAACACGCTCTAGAGGACGATGTACCTCGATATGGTCGTTGACCACGTCTTCGATGCCATCGACAATTATACCTACGGTACGATTACGCTTTTGAAAAACGATGACTTGCTCCGTCTCGGTTGCTGGGCGCTCTGGGTGCCCTAAGGCAGGGGCAATGCGTAAGAGGGGCATAATACTACCACGGTACTGGACCACTTCATCTCCGCCGGAATGTTCGATTCGCGAACGAGGTATCTCCTCCAGGCGAGCCACCGCTTTAAGCGGTACCGCACCCCGTTCATTTTCATTGATACGAAATACCAACATCGCGTACTTTTTTCGGGTATCGCGATCCGATGCTCCTACATGTTTTAGACGACGCACTCTCTCTTGGGAGAGGAGGTTTCCAGCAAGTGCTACACCTAATACATCCAGAATAAGCGCCACGCGACCGTCGCCCATAATGGTCGCTCCTGCGTAGACTTCCGCGCTTTTAAGTTCTTTTCCAAGGGGTTTAACCACGATTTCTTCGGTATCGCTTACATGGTCCACCACCAGGCCAAAGTGGCGTTCATCTGCCTGAAGCACAACAATAAATATGGCTTCCTCATCTTCAACTCGAGGGGCCACACCGAGGACCTCATGCAAAAACACGAGAGGTAATAGGTTTCCGCGCAAACGGCAGACAGGGGCCCCGTGCACGTATTCTATAGCTGTCTCGGCCTGACTCTTTTCGTAGCGAACCAACTCCAATAGATTTACTTGAGGAATGGCGTAGCTATCTCCCGAACAATCGACGACCAGGGCGGGTATAATGGCAAGAGTTAGAGGTATCTTAATCTTTAGAGACGTACCTAAATTCATTCTTGACGAGAGTTCAATTGTACCCCCAATACGCTCGATATTTGTTTTGACCACATCCATGCCCACGCCTCTTCCTGAAACTTGGGTGACTGCAGCGGCTGTCGAAAACCCTGGTGCAAAGATGAGCTGCATCACGTCCCGCTCGGGCATGCGGGCTAGCTGAGCCGCAGTGACAACTTCTTTTTCCAGAGCTTTTTCCTTAATTCGCTTAATATCAAGCCCTTTACCGTCATCCAAAATCTCGATATTGACCTTTCCCCCCTCGTGAAAGGCGCGCAGAGTGAGACGTCCTTGAGCCGGCTTTCCACGGCGTTGGCGTTCTTCGGGGGTCTCTATGCCATGGTCGACCGAGTTGCGCACAATATGCGTCATGGGGTCTTTGATGGCTTCAATGATAGTTCTATCGAGTTCGGTGTCCTCACCCTCCAGAACAATCTTCACATCCTTTTTGCAGGTTCGGCTGAGATCACGCACCACCCGAGGAAATTTAGACCAGACGCTTTTAATCGGCTGCATGCGGGTCTTCATGAGACCTTCTTGCAACTCAGTTGTGATATGATTGAGTCGCTGTGACGTCGTAATGAAGTTGGGGTCTTCGCTTTTGGAGCTAAATTGAAGTACCTGATTGCGGGCAAGCACTAACTCCCCCACGAGATTCATCAGGCGATCAAGGAGTGAGACGTCCACCCGAATGGTGGGATCACCAGCCCCTTTGCCAGAGGTGGTCGGAGGCGTTGAGCTTTTGACCTGGGGGGGGCGTGTCTTTTTAGCACCTGCCTGCACCTGTTGGTCTACAGCATGCTGGTTGGGAACGTGGGGGGCAGCGACGGAACTTTTGAGGCTGTCTGGGGTGGGCGTCGTCACGCTGGGGGCGGCTCTACTGCTGGCGAGCTGACTGGATGGCGCGGCCTGAGGAACCTCTTGAGCTAGACTTTCAGAATGAGGAGATTTTGAAAGGGGAGATACAGGGGCCTGTTCACTGAGAGCAACCGAGTTGTCGACAAGGGGGCGAGGTGAGCTTTGGGTATGCTGGGTCGGGGGAGTGGCTTCCGCAATTTCCGCAGGAACGTCTACAGACTGGCCCTCCTCTGACTTGGTCTCAATGTGGCTGGGGACCGGGTGTGTAGGTACAGGAGGTAGGGTTTTTTTCTCGATCTCCTGGGAGGCCTGAGCCATGTCTTGGGGGCGAATACTTGGCGAGCCGTCGGCACAGGTTTTGACTGGTTGTAAATTAGATTCGTCAGGTATTTGCAGTACTGAGAGGTTCTCGGGTGCAGCATCTTCCTGCAGGGATGTTTCTAGTTCTCCCAATGCGTTGATAGGGGGAGGGGTATCGGCCAGCTTTGCCAT
>Ga0256845_1000155_pt1 | contig 62586 bp, 57 predicted proteins | sample RiftiametaG_FD_189101 | JGI IMG/M metagenome (GOLD analysis project Ga0256845, IMG submission 189101) | Tube worm associated microbial communities from hydrothermal vent at the East Pacific Rise, Pacific Ocean - Riftia | ecosystem: Host-associated > Annelida > Integument > Unclassified ...
TGATTTTTTCCTTTAAAGCAAAAGGTAATACTACTCTTTTTTTCTTCTTTTTATCCATTACAACTATAATTTAGTTGTATAGCTATTTCAGGACAAGACAAACCCATTGGATTATTGATTACTGCCATTGCTACTATTATACTGGTGAACACATTAAAACTAGAAAGTATTTCAACAGCTGGAAGTGTTGGATTTCTATTAATATTTGCAGTTGTTAACTATACAGGATTCAAATTAGCCAAAGAAATTGGAGGAAAGAAAAGTATACCTATTTTTGGTGCTGTATTTTGTTTTATTGCAATGATCGCTTTACTCGTACAGCAGTATTCAGAAAGTAAATCAGATGTATTTATAGCACTTGGAATTATTGTTTTTTGCTTCGCTATGGAATACCTTTACAAAAAATTGGAACATAAGAAAAACTAATGTATGAATAGTATTAAAAACATTGAACAACTTTTAGATAAATGGCAACATTCAATACTTGATTACTTACCAAAGATAATCCTTGCACTATTTGTAGTTGTTATATTTTATATTATTGCAAAACTATTTCGAAATTTAAGCTTAAAATTTTACTCCAGAATGTTTAAGAAACAAGCTGATGTTGCAAAAATAATTTCGGTGGTTGTTTACTCTTTCTTTTTATTATCTGGTGCATTTTTAGCTTTAGAAATATTAGGCTTAGAGGGCGTTTTAACGAAATTATTGGCAGGAGCAGGAATCATTGGTATTATTGCAGGGTTTGCTTTTAAAGATATAGCCTCTAATGCTTTCTCGGGTATCTTATTAAATATTCAACGTCCTTTTAAACCTAATGATTGGGTTGAGATTGATACTAATTTTGGAACAATCAAAGATATTGGCTGGATCACGACTTCAATAAAAACAATTAGCGGTCAAGAAGTATTTGTACCAAATCAAGTTATTTACAATACTACATTCACAAATTATTCTACTTTCAAAAAGCGCAGAGTAATTCTTCAAAGTGGCGTATCTTATGGTGATAATTTAGACCATGTAAAGAAGGTTGCCTTGGACGAAATACAAAACATTGATTCACTTCTAAAAGATGAAGAAATTGATTTTTATTTTACAAGTATTGGTAATTCGACATACAATTTTGAAATTCGTTTTTGGATTCACTTCACTCAACAAAAAGATTACTTACATGCCATGAGTGAAACAATTATTCGTATAAAAAAACGTTTTGAATTAGAAAAAATATCTATAGCTTACCCTGTAACAACCTTAGATTTTGGAGTAAAAGGAGGTATGAATCTGTCTGACAGTTCGTTGCAAATCAAATCAACGCAATCTAGCACTTTATAATTATTTTTTTTAAGACGTTTTTACTCATTTTTTTAATAGTAACACATTTCAAAAATTAGTAGCCATTTCTTAACCTCTAATTATTTCTTTTACATGTTATACCACCTTCTAAAAACTATATTAAATTAACTACATTTGTTCGAAACACAAAAAGTATAAGTATATTGTTTACAGTAGAAAGATGTTCTTAATTCACTATAAAATTCAGAACTCTTTGTCATACATTTTTTTATTTATAAATTATAATTGCCATGAAGTTAACTGAAAAAAATAAACTCTATTTAATTGGAATAGTATCCTTGATAACAATTTTATTTTTACTCTTATGGATTGGTGAAATTATATTACCATTCGTTTTCGCTCTATTAATAGCCTATCTATTGAACCCTGTAATTTTAAAAATTCAAAAGAAAATAAAAAATAGATACCTAGCCATAAGTAGTTTTCTTATCGTCACGACCCTAGTGTTTGTAGGCATCATTTTCTTTTTTGGAGGGCACATAATAAAAGATACGAAACGCTTAGTTAACTCAGTAGAAATCTTCACACAAGAACACGAACCACAAATAAAAAACATAAAGAATAGCGTCATCAATTTTGTGGATCAAACCTATAACAATGAAACAGTTCAAACTCAAATAGAGAGTTCAGCTACTAAAGAAAATGAAGAGAAATTGATGACTACACTAAAAAGTGTTTATTCTTTTTTTGAAAATCCTACTAAAACAAATGACGTTTCCGATTCTAAACCTTGGTCTCCAATTTATATGTTCTTTTTTACGCTAATATACGCTGTATTCATACTCTTCTCATATGACTATTTTGAAAATAAATACGACAAATACTTTAGTAATAGAAAACCGGTAAACAAAAATTTAGAAGGAATACTAAGTGATTTTAAAGTCACCTTTTTAAATTATTTTACACAAAGAACTAAGGTGGTTCTTATAAATATGATAATTCTCATAAGTGCATTTAGTATAATGGACTTACCTGGTGCAATTATAATTGGGATCATTACTGGACTTTTATCCTACGCTTCACAATATCATTATTTTAGTCTCCCATTAGTTGGAATTGGATGTTGGATACTGTCAATAGAGAATGGCTCCAATTTCTTTATCTATTTTGGAATTATTTTAATCGTATTTATTTTGATTTCTGTTCTTGAGGAAACACTCTACTTTGAAAAGATAATGAAGAGTGTTAAGGGAATGAATTCAGCAATAATGCTATTATCTTTTACACTTTGGATTTTTGTTTTTGGAGGGTTTACAGGAACAATAATTGCATTACCGCTAACCCAATTGATATTAATCTATATGGATCGTCTTTTATTATATTCAAAACAAAAATTAACCTCATAGTTTAATTAGAAAGGAAGTTAAAAAATCGTTACACTAAGTATCCTCCTCCTTATTTCTTTTAACTCAGTCTTTCTTACAATTAAATTAATAAACATCTATATTTGTGACTATCCAATTGCAGAAAAAGTTAATATGACACATCCTTTACGACAACATATTGAAGAAATAATTAATCTTACGGATATAGAATTCGACTTTGTATTAAGTCATTTTGAACAAATAAAAAAACGGAAACATCAGTACATCATACAAGAAGGAGAGTTTGTAACTAAAGAATATTGGATACTCAAAGGATGTTTGAAAAGCTATTTCTTGGACGATAAAGGAAAAGAACATATCCTTCAATTTGGAATGGAAAATTGGTGGATTACAGATTACGAATCTTTTGTGAAACAAACTAAATCGAAAACATCAATTGATTGTATCGAAGATAGTGAGCTATTATATATTACTTTTGAAAAAAGAGAAAAACTAACCGCTGAAATGCACAAAATGGAACGTTTTTGGGCAAAGAAAAGTAAGAATGGTAGGATTTCACTTCAAAACAGAGTTTTATCATTATTAAAAAACTCAACTAAAGAACAATATGATTCACTTCTTCAGCAATACCCAAAACTTTTTCAACGTGTTCCCAAAAAAATGATTGCATCATACTTAGGAGTTTCAAGGGAAACTCTTAGTAGATTAAATACAAAATAAAAATCCCTTCCCCCCTTATTATAGACATTATGAAAGTGATGTATATCACATTAAAATAGTGATATACATCCTACGTAAGTAGCTGATAATACATGAACTTTGCATCATAAACAATTTAAACTAAATTAAAAATATGAATGCAATAGAAATAAAAAAAGGTAACAGTATAGGACTATTATTAACTAGATGTACAATCGGAATCCTAATACTATTTCATGGAATAGCAAATATGAATTCAAATTATGCTTTTATTAAAAGCTTACTTGTAGAAAAAAATCTTCCTGATTTTTTAGCATATAGTGTATTTATTGGAGAAATAATAGCTCCTATATTAATTATAATTGGCTACAAAACGAGATTAAGCAGTTTGATTATAGCTATTAATTTTCTTGTCGCTATTTTACTAGCACATAGCGCTGAGATATTCTCTTTAAATCAATTCGGAGGCTGGACATTAGAACTACAAGCTATCTATTTGTTTGGTTCGTTAGCCCTATTCTTCACTGGAGCAGGCGAATTTTCTCTATCATCAATTTCTAATAAAAAATAAAACATGCCATATATTAATATAAAAATTACTGATAGACAAGTAACAACTGAACAAAAACGACTATTAATAGAAGGTGTTACTGAACTTATGGTTAATATACTTAATAAAAACCCAAAAACAACTCATGTAGTTATTGATGAAGTACCCGTTCAAAACTGGGGCGTAAACGGAAAACAGTCTTTAGATCAAGTAAATTAATAAAGCCCCTATGATTTAACACTTATTTCTTATTTAAAAAGAATTAAAATATGCCTAAAGAAAACTTAAAAGCAATAGAAACATTAATAACAAACTACTTTGAAGGCATTTTTTTTGGAGATGTAATAAAACTAGAGGCTTGTTTTAATAAGGAGGTTACTATATATGGAGATATAAAAGGAGTAGTTCATCTAAAAAATTTAAATGACTATTTGAAAGAAGTTAAAAATAGACAAAGTCCTAAAGGTTTGAATGAACTTTTAACAATGAAAATTATAAGTATTGAAATAATAGGAGAAATTGCTATGGCTAAATTAAATGTACCTATGTTAGGATATAATTATTACGACTATTTATCTTTAGTAAAAATCAATATGGACTGGAGAATTGTAAATAAAATATTTACGCACGTAGAATAGGTAAACTCTGATTAAGATAGTTTGAATTTTTACTCAGTTTTTGTGTGAAATTTGAAATAGTTAAAAACTTAAGATTTGTATTACCTTTTAAAAACTAAACTACAAAAATATGACATAAATCAAAATATTCTAATAACCGAATTAATCCAATAGCATCAAGATAGCATCTACAGAACTTAATAGTTCTTTAGGTTCTACTTGAACTTTTGCTACGATTTTAATGCCACTATAAAACGTATAAAATAAACTGGAAATGATTTTTATATTTTTAGTTTTAGCTAGGTTTCCACTTTGCTGTCCTTTTAAAAGGAACTCATGAAAAATATTTTCAAAAATTCTTTTATTTTCTTTAAGGGCTTTTAAAATTTCAGTATCACCAGGCGTTAATTCCGTAGTTGTATTGACGACAAAACATCCTTTATTATCCTTATCAGACAAAGACTCTTTAACTCCTATTTCAAATAATTCTCTAAAACTAGCTTTTACATCAGTTCTATTTTCAAAAAAAGTACTAATTCCATTAGAATTAACTGTACGATATAATTGGAAGGCTTTATCAAATAATTCTTTTTTTCCGCCAAAAGTATCATAAAGACTACCTCTATTAATGCCTAAATAAGTAACTAAATCTTGAATAGAAGTAGCATGGTAACCTTTTTTCCAAAATAATTCGGTTGCCTTATTAAGCACTTCATTTTCATCAAACATCTTTACTCTTGGCATAATCATTTAGTTTAGTCTGACAAAGGTAGGGTAATTAGAACAATTGTTCCAATACTTTTTATTGAATTTTAAACACAATTAAAACAAAAATTTTTCATAAATAACCTAATTCAATATCCGGTGATTGTATTTAAAAGCAATAATGATGCTTCCACTCATGAAAGCATCATTATTTTTTAACCTAATATCGGGTTAATATTAATTCCGCCATCAATATTATATTCACTACCAGTAATAAATGATGCATCATCAGAAGCTAAGAATGACACCAAATTTGCAACATCCTCAGGTTGACCAAAACGTTTTAAAGGTATTCTAGCTTCCATTGCTTGTGACATTTCATTCAATTGCTCTTCTTCCATTCCTGTTTTACTAAAAATAGGAGTTGCTATTGGGCCTGGATTAATTACATTTACTCTAATGTTTTTTGGTGCCAATTCTACTGCTGCAGTTCTAGTATAAGAATTCATTGCTGCTTTAGATGCTGCATAAACTGCAGTATTTGGCATTCCAGTATACGCATTAACAGATCCCAAATTAATTATAGATGCTCCTTCATTAAGCAGTGGCAAAAACTTTTCTACAGTAAATAATGCGCCTTTAAAATTAATTCCCATTTGATGATCAAACATCTCTTCCGAGATTTGACCTAACGGTGCAGGCGCAAAAATTCCAGCATTTACAAAAAGAATATCTACTTTATCAAATTCACTCTTAACCTCATTGACAAGTATATCAATGGCAGATAAATCTTTAACATCCGCTATAATACCTTTAACTCCTAATTCTTTTGACGCTGCTTTTACCTTGTCAGCCGAACGACCTGTAATTATAACAGTAGCTCCATTTTCTTTTAATTTTTTAGCTGAAGCATAGCCAATACCACTATTCCCGCCTGTAACAACTGCAATCTTACCTTTTAAATCTCTCATTTTATATCTATTTTATTAATTAACAGTATTAGAACGTTCGTTCTAAATACAAATATATAAATAATAGAACGAACATTCCAAATAAAAATCAATAAAAATATAAATTGACCACAAACAAACTGTCAATACAACATTAGGCTTGGTTTTAGTTTAACAGTTTTAATAAATAAGAAACACAAACACAGGTCTTTCGTTCAAAACCTAACATAGCCTGTTTATAAATTCAAATTATTATCTCTAAACAAGTAAAGAGGTGAATGCCCTTGAAAAACAAAGCTGTAAAACCATACATATGTCCATAAAACTAAATTTTCTAAAAGAAGTTAGCAATCTTAATAAAAATGAGTCATTATATGTAAATTTGTATTAGCAATAACATAACATATGGAAGATCGAATTACACTAATAGCTACATTAAAATTAATTGATAACAGAGTATCCCAACTTCAAGAAGTAGTAAAGGAATTACAAGCCTATTGCTCAGAAACAGAGACAGGTATGCTACAATACGACTGGTATCTATCAGAAAACTCTGATACTATAAAAGTGTTGGAAACGTATACTAATTCTGAAGCCGTTTTATTTCATTTTGATAATCATAAATCGTTTTCCTCTAGGCTAAGTCAGTCAAGAGTATTTGTTAGTATGGAAATGTTTGGCAATGTTAGCGAAGCTTTGAGACAGAGAGTAAAGAAAATCAATCCACAACATTTTACTGCCATTGCTTCAATGAACAAACTCAACTAATTTACGTTTTAAGTATAAATTAAAGATAATTATTATGATAGCCGAAACTCCAAAACCACCATATTATGCCGTAATTTTTACTTCTACTAAAACTGAAAATGATATAGGGTACAATGAAATGGCAGAGTTAATGATTGAATTAGCAAATAAACAACAAGGATTTCTTGGTGTAGAAAGTGCTAGAGACAAGCTTGGAATTACAGTTTCTTATTGGAAAGATATTGAATCCATAAAACGTTGGAAACAGCATACTGACCATCTAATTGCACAGGAAAAAGGCAAATTAGATTGGTATAAACACTATAAAGTAAGAATTTCAAAAGTAGAAAGAGAGTATGGATTTGGAAAAAGTGAATTCTAACCACTTACTAAAACACATTTAATTCTCCCAAAATTTCAGAAAAACTAGGGCGATTTTTAACATCCGAATCTCTACAATCTGTAATCAATTTTAGCCACTTATTAAGGAGTTCCTTGCTTATCTCTTTTTTACTAACAAGATTTAAAACATCTTCTAGCAAACAACTAAATGCGTTCACTTCAATACGTTCAATAGTCTTAGCCTGAATTGAATTAACATCATAAAAAGAGGCTGCACCAAAATCACCTAAAAGGCATTCTGACACTTGATTAATCAATATATTGTGTGCATAAAGATCACCATGATTTATACCTTTACTATGCAATTGAGTACAAACAGAAGCAATACTTTTTGCTATTTTAAGTAATTGAGTTCCGTTAAAAATAGACAACTCATCAAATACATCACGAGTACAAGTTTTAAAATTTGGAGGATTTCCTAAATTGACATAAGTAGGAGAAACAAGCCTCATTATTAAACCACTTTTCTCTTCTGAATGATTCTTTATCTTTCCTAAAACCTGAATTAAATTGTCATGGACTCCTGCCATAATCGCAATTGCCATTTCATCCTCTGGTAAACCATCACTAGTGACATCACCTTTAAAAACTTTAATCGCTACTTCCTCCTTTTTTGAATTCCAATTAGCTCTAGAAATCAAACCTGAAGCCCCTTCCCCTATCAGTTCTTTAAGTGTAAATTCATTCCAATCAAACGATTCTAAATCTGTATCTATTTCAATTTGATGTGATACTGGATTACCTCCAAACGCCACCCAAGATAACTTTGGTAATTCAAATAACCAATCTGGAATAGAGGTAAGTTGGTTAGCCGAAATTCTTAGGAGCTCTAAATTTACACATTTAGCCATTTCATTAGGTAATTCCTTAATTAAATTACCTGCCAAAGCACATTTTTGAAGTCCTATAGAATTTCCAATACTTTTAGGTAGTTCCTTAATTTTATTATCGGTTAAAATCAACCAATTTAGCTTTGCTGGAAATGCATTTTCTGGTACTGTTTGAATTTGATTAGATTTAAAACCAATCATACTTAAAGCACTACATTGACTTAAAACTTTAGGAAATTTATTAAATTTATTACGTGCAAAGAATAGAATTCTTAACTTCTTAAGTTCACTTATGTTATCAGGGAGTTCAGACAATTCATTGTCTGATAAGTCTAAAATTTCCAATGTCTCTGATAGATCTAAAATTTCTTGAGGAAATTCTGTTAAGCCACATGCCAGTTTTAATTTAGTTGAACCAATTAATTTTCCCGATTTTAAGTCTTCTAAAGCGTTTGTCATATTTTAAATAAAAAGCAAATTTAAGGATTAACCTTAAGTCAACCTAATAAAGCGTTAACACATATATCGGATTCTTATTAACTTAATACTGCAAAAAGTATTAATATGCTGTATTTGTTTAAAACTAAAAAAGATTAAAAGTAGCCCCATAGCCATCGGTTGTTACTAATTAATAATAAGAATAACTATCCTAATATTAATCCACTTAACAATCTTAATCAATACAAATTGTCAGGTTGTAACAGGAAAGAGAGCAAATATTATTGACAGTTTATTAAATAGCTACTATAGTAGCGGAATACTTAATGGCGTTGCATTGGTAGTCTAACTGAAAATAAGATAACACTAGTTTAGACGCATTAGGTTTATTAAAATTAGCTTAAGGTATTTTAGTAAAACTTGGTCAATTTGTAATTGTCGGACATCTGAAAGATAAAAGAAGAAAAACATACCACAATACCTATTACATTTCATAGCTGTTTCGTATCTTACGGCAACGAAATTTTAGTCATTTGTTAGTTACAACAAATAAGGAGAAAATACTTAAATCTTCATAACCATACTTATGTCAGATAAAACAATTTTAACTATAGGAATCTTAGCCCATGTAGATGCAGGTAAAACTTCAATTACTGAAAGCCTGCTACATCATTCTGGAACAACTACATCATTAGGTAGTGTGGATAAAGGTTCGGCAATTACTGATGGTTTAGCTATGGAAAAAAGTAGAGGAATTTCTATCAAAGCGTCATCCGTTAATTTCTCTTGGAAAAATACTTTATTCCAGTTAGTAGATACCCCAGGACATATTGATTTTTCAGCTGAAGTTGATCGATTTCTTTCGATATTAGATGGTGTAATACTCGTTGTTTCGTCAAAGGAAGGTGTTCAAGCGCATACGCTTAACCTCTGGGAGAGTTTAATAGAACGAAAACTTCCTGTCATTATATTCTTTAATAAAATAGATAGAGATGGTGTAGATATAGAACAAGTATTTTTAGATTTTCAAAAAGACTTAGACGCTCCCCTTTTCGCTTTGAATTATCCGGACTTATCTGATCCAGACCATCCCAAATTATTATCCTTTATAAACTGTGATAAACATATAAATTCAGCGATCATTGATAAATCAATGGAGAATCTTGCAGAATGTGACGAAACATTTCTCTCTCAATACTTAGAAGGAGAGACATCTAACTTAGAACAAGTTTTAGAAAAAGGAAACCAAAATATAAAAACTGGTGTGCTTTATGGTTCGCTCTTTGGTAGTGCCAAATTAGGCATAGGCATTGACGAACTGTTAAACAGTATTTCAACATTAATACCTCAACCAAAAAACTACTTTGCAACCACAGCTCTAAAAGTATTTAAAGTAACATACCACGAAAAAAAAGGAAGATTAGCCTACATAAAATCGTATGGTGGTCCACTAAAAAGTAAAGATACCATTCGGTCTCAACAACTACATAAGGACATTAAAATTAACCAAATATTTAAACCTCACCTTGGAGATTTAGTTCAAGCCTCTGAATTACGTCAAGGAGAAATAGGCGTTATTACCACATCTGACATTATAGTTTCTGGAGACATTTTAGGTTCTGAAAACCTCAATGATCCCTATTCGAAAATTAGTAATGCTGTACTTGGTGTGGAAGTGAAAGCAAAGTATCCAAAAGATTACCAAAAATTAGGAGAAGCTCTAGAAATCCTCAATATTGAAGATCCAATATTAGACTTTAAATGGTTTAAGGAAGAAAAAGAGTTTCACTTAAAAATCTTAGGTCCTATTCAAACTGAAGTTCTCAAAGAAAATTTAATTCTAAGATGGGAAATTGAAGCAGACTTTCACAAACCTAAAGTAATTTATAAAGAAACTCCTTCTAAGTCAGCTGAAGGTTATGTACGATATTGGATGCCAAAACCATGCTGGGCTATTATGACATTCTTAATAGAGCCAGCACCATTGGATAGTGGCGTTTCATTTACCAATAATGTAAGAACGAGTGATATTAGTAATAAATATATTAATGAGGTCAAACGAGCCATTCCTTGGTCCCTGAAGCAAGGTATTCATGGGTATGAAGTTACTGATTTATCCATTACACTGATAGAAGGGACAGAACATACTGCACATTCAAATCCTGGAGATTTTTTATTAGCGACACCAATGGGTATCTTCAAAGGATTAGAAAATTCGGGAACAGACCTCTTAGAACCCATGTATGCCTTTGAAATCAAAGCTAATCAGGATTTATTAGGACCTATTTCTAGTGATTTAAACCAAATGAATGCTCAGATTGACGCCCCTGTTTTCGATACTAATTCTTTCATTATAAAAGGAAGAGTTTCAGTAGCTGAAGCTATGGATTATTCTATAAAATTTAATGGAACAACCTCTGGAAAAGGGCGCCTTAAACTAACACTGGATGGCTATAAAAAAACGACCATCACTGATGATAAGATTAGGAAATACAAAGGTGTTTCACCTTTAGATGAATCTCAATGGATATTACATATGCGGGGTGCTTTTAAAGCAGATGAACGGTGATCCAAAATGAAATAAATAACACATTTTAAGTAAATAAAGCATTCAATTATAAACATTAGTAACACTTAGAAAACAATGATAATTAAGTACTTATTATATAGTATTACAATAACTTTGGGTTCTTGGACCGTTGGAATTTTATTCAATGGACTTTTTAGCAAAAGCAAGTACTATCCTAACCTATCACATTTAAATTTCATAAAAAGCGAAACTCTGAATAAAAGAATTGGACTTGAAACTTTTAAATGGATTGTTAAAAATTCATTTTTTAAATACTTCAATCAAAAACTTAACCTAAAGAATAAAGTTAAGCCAACCGATTTGAATGAATTACGCAGAGAAATGACATTTGCAGAAATAGGTCATTTGGTTGGATTTACTGTCGTCTCTATTTTTGCATTACTAAAATTCATACATGGTAATTACATTTATGGGGTAATTTTTATGGTAGTCAATGTAATATTGAATTTATATCCCTCATTATTACAGCAAGAGAATAAAAGGCGAATTGACAAATTGATCATGAGGTATAAAAAATAAGGACACCTTATCCAGTATTAAAAAGGACAATGTTCAAATAATCAACTCTTCATACTTATTAAATTCATAGTATTAAAAAGAATTTTAGATTAACTATATTTGTTTAAAACGAAAAAAACTAAGAACTCTTTTCATATTAAAAGGTTCGCCTAGTCATTCAAATGAAAATCACTAAAAGAACATCATGGAATTTACTTTAAAAACAACACTTAACGCAACAGCTAAACAAATTTATTCAACTTGGTTAAGCAGCGAGGGACATACAAATATGACAGGTGGAGAAGCTTCAATAACTGATAAGATTGGGGGTAAGTTTACAGTTTGGGATGGCTATATTACTGGCAAAACTATTGAATTAAATCCTTATAATAGAATCCTACAATCATGGAGAACTTCTCAATTTGAAGAACATGAAGAAGATTCTATACTTGAAATCTTACTTAATGAGATTAATGGAGAAACTGAGTTAACATTAATACATAGCAATGTTCCAAAAGATGGGGAACATTATAAAGAAGGATGGGAAAATCATTACTTCATACCAATGAAAGCATTTTTAACTAACTAAAAAATACCCTCCTATTCTTTTTCACCCTCTCATTCTTATTGAATTAAGCTGATTAAAATTAACTATATTTGCTTGAAACAAAAAAAAATTTTAACACCTTTTAAAGCAATATGTATTCATACTCGGTCGTAGCCGGAAATTTATAATGAAAATAACTATTTTAATATTAACCTTTTTAACATTCATAGTCAATTCAAATTGTCAGATTGTAATGGATAAAAAAGCAAATATTATTGACAGTTTATTAAATAGCTGCAATGATAACGGAATATTTAATGGCGTTGCATTGGTAGCAGATGAAGGGAAAATTATTTTACAGAAAAGTTATGGTACCTCAGATATCAAAAGCCATTCTCAATTAAAACTAACTGATCGGTTTTACATTGGTTCGCTTACCAAACAGTTTACTAGTGTTTTGATTCTTCAACTACAGGAAGATGAATTGATTGACATTAACTCACCTATTTCTACTTATTTAACAGAGTTTAGAGACTCTATTTGGGAAAAGGTAACAGTACATCAATTATTGACTCACACTTCTGGTTTTGGAAGTTATACATTTCATTCTAGTTTTGATAAATCTATAATTTATACAGATCAAGAGATGTTTGAATTCATTAAGCAACCATTATTATTTGAACCTGGAACGGATTGGAGTTATAGTAATTCAGGCTATTTTTTGTTGGGTAAAATAGCCGAACGACTAACCAATAAGAATTATGGAACATTACTAAATGAGAAGATTTTTTCACCTTTAAAAATGAATAATTCTTCATTTAGTACTGAATGGCTTAACCATAGAATCGCAAAAGGATATAAAAGAACAATAGACGGAATTAAGCCCATGCCTGCATATTCTTTAGTTACATTGTTTTCAACTGGAGGGATTTATTCTTCAGTCGGAGACTTGTTCATATGGAGCCAAGCTTTGGATGGGAATAAATTACTTTCCGATAAATCAAAGGATATTCTTTTTCAACCAATACAAAACGATTATGCTTGTGGCATATATGTAAAAAAAGGAATTGATGAAAATGGAAATAAATTTGAACGACATTTTCATGGAGGAATGATTCAAGGTTACCACTCATTTATGTTAAAAAGAGTACCACAAAAACAAGTTGTTATTTTATTAGACAACTTCTATAATCAGGAAATACAAACAATTAAAAACCGAATTTGGTCTACTCTTGTTAATGAAGACATTCGAAATATAAAATCCAAACTGTCAAACATTTTATATAGTGCATGTGCCGAAAATACTTTGATAGATTTACTCGATTCCATTTCAAATAATCAAGTACAATTTGAAAATCAATTTGAATTAGAAGAATTTGACATTAACACTGTAGGATATCGATTAATGGAAGCTAAAAGGTATACTGAAGCAACTGCTCTTTTCAATTTCAATATAATGCTTTATCCTTATTCATGGAATGTATATGACAGTATAGGAGAGTTATTTCTAAAACAAGGTGAATTTATTGATGCTGAAAACTATTATAAAAAGTCATTGCTTTTAAATCCAAAAAATAGTTCAGCAGAAATCGCTTTAAAAAAGATAAAACAACATTAAAACCTAATTTAGTCCGACATTAGCGATAATTTAAAACTTACTAATTGAACCCTTCACATTACTAGTCAGACAAGTCATGAAAATAAACAAATTAATAAATCTCTTTTCTAATTCGGTTACTCGTTTATCTAAATCAAACTTAACCATAATACTTTTATCAATTTTGTGTTTTGGTTGTAATGCTCAAAACGAAATACATACTCTTGAAAGTTTCATAAAGAACTATAATCAAAAAGACTCGCTATCAACATTAAAATATCTACATGAAAATTTCGTTGAATTGTTTGAAAAGGATACGTCAATTGCGAATAAAACGGCTTATTCAAACAATTATGCTTGGGGAAAAGTAATGAATGACCGAATGGAATTTGAAATAATAAAAGTTGACAATACTATCATAAAAACTATGTCAACTTATTATTCTGACAGAGACAGTTTACTAAACATTAGCCCGTATAAATCGATCAGAACATATTTTATAAAAAATAATCAAATCATTAAAATTATAGAGAATAAGTTTTCCGGTTATGATGAATATGACAATCCAAGAAGAAAAAAATATAATATATTCTTTAACTGGTTATCGGAAGAATACGACTTAACAATAACCGATTTTAGTTTTGACAAAAACGGAGCTGAAGGATTAAAAAAAATGTTGCTAGAATATTTGAAAAAGACTACAGATGCCCAACCTCAACTAAAATGAGTCATTACTTCTTTTTTACTTGACGCAGATACTAAAACAGTGTTTCCGTTAGACATGATTGTCTCCCTACTTTTCGGTTTTTGTATTTTTCAATATGACCTAAATTTAAAAAGTGAAATGTGTTGATTCCAAAACTATAACTGTGACCATTTTCTTAAAATTATTTTACTTCATTATATTCGAAAATTGCCTCAATAGATAATTGAAATAATTTTGAGATTTTGAATGCTAAAGGTAAACTTGGATCAAATTTACCTTTTTCTATGGCATTAATGGTTTGGCGAGAAACGGCCAATGAATCTGCAAGATCTGCCTGTGTCATATCTCGTTCTGCCCTTAGTACTTTCAATTTATTTTTCATGTATAACGCTTTTTACCAACAGCCAAAGCTATCATATAAGTGATACTAATTAACATAACAAGGAAAGCTATTTCTGCATCACCTGTAATCACATTCGCTATATCCATTACCGAATAACTTAATCCTCCCACAATCCCTACACCTAAAGCTATACCCATAGCATCCAATTGAATTTTCTTTTGAAGTTCATCAAGTGCAGTTAAATGTTTAATATGTGCCCAAATCAAACCTCCTCCAATTGTTGTATTAATTGCAATTGCAATACTACTCCAAGTGATACTCTCCTGCCATATAAATTTTGGACCAAAGGTTGCTATTGCTAATGAAACCAGCCATAGCAACGTCCATAATGCTAAATTTTTAGTTACCTTTCTCATTTGTTTACTTACGTTTTCATTTTTCATTGTAAAGTATATTTGATTATTTGTAAAGTTTACTTGACACAAATGTAACACAATTTTTATAAATGACAAGTTTATTTTACATTTAGTCATTCAAACTATACTTTTAGAACCAACCAAATGGAGGAAACACCTATTTAATTGTAATAATAACTCACTGCTAATCCGATAATAAAAGAATAACCCTCATTCTTCCACAGGTAATATTCTCGATTTAATTTAAAATATAATCATACTTCTCCTTATTAACATGAAGTCTTAGTGAAAATTTCACTTCATCTTAATCATGGTTTCTTTTATTATTTCATCTAATTCTTAAAAAAAAATTAAAATTGATGCAACGTTTTTAAAGAAGGGTACTCTTTTAAGAAAATAGAATATGAAAAACTTAAAGAAAATTGTACTTATACTTGGATTTATAATTCCAACTATGAGCTACTCACAAAACTGTGATGATTTTACAACATATCCTTGGAGTCCAATTGGAGATACATTGGGATATACTCAGTCAGGAACATATCCAATAGTTAATGTACCCTATTTTGGAAACGCGTCTAACGGATCCTGGTCTTTTAATCAATCTAGTGATCCAGGAATGTATGGAGTTACTAGTGGCTCAAATTTCTCTTATGATGGTACGAACCAATTAATTACATTTGAAATATATGGTTTTTACGATCAATATAATCAAATGGGATTTTCTGTAAACGGATCTGCAGCAATTGATTTAAGTCAAAATTTCCCTATAACTATTGGTAACATTGTTATCGATTTAGATACTTCTGCAATTAATAATGGCAATTGGGAACATGCGTATTTAACATTTTCTGGTGAAACTAGCGAAATTGAAATTTATTGTTTTGAATCAGGTATAGTTGAAGTTTGCGTTGAAGACTCAATTAATACAGGCTGTACAAACTTGACGAATAACAACTGGAATCCTATAGGTGATACATTAGGTTACTCACAAAACGGATTTCCAATTATAAACACATCATATTACGGGTTAGGAAACTCTAATCAAAATTGGGAATTAGGAGGCGTTTTTGGTGGAATGTATGGTATTCAGAACGGCGCTAAATTTTTGTTTGATGGCAGCAGCCAAATTATTTCATTTGATATCTATAGTCATTTCGTTTCATCTGAGGCCACAGGTTTTTCTATTAATGGCTCAACACCAGTTGATTTGTTATTAACTACTAATTACCCAATAATTATCAATAACGTTATTGTCAACTTAGATACAACTTTAGCAAATAATAATGGAAATTGGGAAAGTGCTACCTTAAGTTTCACCGGACTAATTGATAACATTGAACTATATATGTTTGAAGCTGGTATTCTTGAATTTTGCGCAACAGACGCACCTAATTTAGGTCTGATAAAATCAACACCTGACATAAACCTTAAAGTATATCCGAATCCAGTAGTAAATCAAGTATTTATTACTGCCAATACTAAAATAAAAAATATCACTTTATTTTCTATTTCAGGGCAATTAATACTTGAACAACAAACAATAGAAAATCAATCTACTAATATGGATGTTAGTCATATTTCAGAAGGGATATATTTTATTAACGTTGAATTAACCAATGGATTAAGCAAATCAACAAAATTGATTATTAAATAATACTGGATTGAACTAAATAGAAGTGGGATTATTTCCCATTTCTATTCTTAGAAATGGCAACTTATGAAACTCAATACTCGTTTAAATTAAAAAAATGAAATCACTCCTTATTCACGTCATATTAATACTGACCCTGACTATTTCAGCTTGCAAAAAAGATGATCTAATTCAACCTGTGAATGCTATACTTAATAGTGAAAATTTAGATTGTAATACATGCCCTTCTTTGTTTTCAAACTTTGAAAGTATTCAAGAAACAACACCATTTTGTGATGATTTTGAAACTTATACTTGGAATCCCCAAGGGGATACATTAGGATATACTCAGTCTGGTCAATATCCAATACTAGGTGTTCCCTATTTCGGATCTGGATCAAATGGTTCTTGGTTATATAACTCTGTAAATAACCCTGGCATGTATGGTTTTACCAGTGGTTCACAATTTCTATTTGACAATTCGAATCAAATTGTTCAATTTGAAATCTATGGATTCTACAGTCAGTATGGTCAAATGGGCTTTTCAGTAAACGGATTTACACCAATTGATTTAAGTCAAACATTCCCATTAACAATTGGTAATGTAACAATAGACCTTGATACATCCTTAACAAATCAAGGAGGATGGGAAAACGCTTACCTAACTTTTACAGGTGAAATTAACGACATAAAATTATATTGTTTTGAGTCTGGAATCGTAGATTTGTGCATTACAAAATTACCACCGAAATTTATTCCTAATCAAAACAAATCAATTTATTTTGATGCTTTTTATAATCGTAACGGTATTGAACTTGGAAATCATCCAAATGAAAAAACGCCGTTGGGTTATTATAGTTCAGCCCCAACAGTAATAAATATTGACTTCAAATCCTTCTTAGGGTATCAAACAAAAAAAATTAGTTTTGTCCATGCTTATTTACCTGGTTCACCACGTCTAATCAATATAAAACTACCCTCAACACCATTAATAGTTACCAGTCCTGATTCAATAAACTATTATTTATCACCTTATAATTATGAAGTGGAACACTATGTTGTACAAAATGAATTTTTATGGATAAATAAATCACAACCTCCATTAATTGGCGCAACTCTAGATTCTATTATAATAAAAGGACAAAGTATTCAGGAAATAAAAATAGGTGCAGAAATGGATCATTCTGAAATAAGAAGTATTTGCGCTTACTTTGACTAATAATCCTATCAGATGAAACAATAATTTTTTATAGACTATAAACTTGGAAAGTGAATTATTAATAAAGGCTGTAAAACAGGTCCAGAAAGATAAAGATTCTTTGGCTTTCAGGTACATCTATGATACACTTTCGCCTAAACTATATTTTTTAACTATACGATATTTAAAAAGTGAATCTGAAGCTCAAGATGTTCTTCAAGAAAGTTTTGTTACGGTTTTCATGAAAATAAAAAAATATAAAGGAAATGGAAGTTTTGAAGGTTGGGTCAGAAGAATTATAGTGAATAATTGCTTACAAAGGTTAAAAAAGAATAAGAAAACTTTAATATCTAAAGAAATAGAAATAAATGAAATATCAGACAGCGACACTTCTGAAGAATTGGAACTTGAATCTGATAATTCTACATTAAAAAAAGAATTAATTCAAGCAATGTTTAAGCTACCTGATGGGTATAGGACGGTTTTAAACTTGTATGTTTTAGAAGATTATACACATAAAGAAATTGCTCAAATGCTTAATATAAGTGAAGGTACATCAAGGTCGCAATTAAACAGAGCTAAACAGGCACTAAAAAAAATAGTAATAGCATATGAAGCCTAAAATTGACATATCGAAACTATTAAAAACAGAACTGATGGACAATCTCCAACACGTTCCTGATATTGTTTTTGAAAATATTGAAAAAGAAATCCAAATAAAGAGAAAACGAAAATTTATTATTTGGTTTCTATTTGGTATTCTAATCGGTAGTACAATTATTGCAACATATTATAATCTAAACAGTGACGTTGCAGCCTTAAAAAAATTAAACATACCAAAAATAATTAAATCTAATAACCATTCAACTACACTCTCTAAATTAAATAAAGAGGATATTTTATTAAAAAGCAATAGCAATATATCACAATTAGTCAACACAAGAAACGACATAGAGGATAAAGCCTCTTTTGATGTAACATCTAAAACTGAACGAATAATTATTCAAAAAAATGTTTCTAAATCATTAAACTTAATTAATGAAAATAGCCTGCTAAAGACAATCCAAAACTTAAAAAATACAAATATAAAACCTAATAATACAGTATTAATAAAGGAAAAACAATCGCTTAAATTAGACAATGATACTAAAGTTAACCCTATGAATAGCTTAAATCTAACACTTAAAAAAACGGTATCAAAAAAACAAAATCAAGATTATGATACTGTTAAAGTTAACCCTATGAATAGCGTAAACGTAACGCTTAAAGATGTGGTGTCAAGATTACAAAATCAACCACTAAAACTAGACAATGATACTGTTGAAATTAACACTATAGATAGTCTAAGTGTAACATTTAAAGATAAGCCATTAAAAAAACAAAATCAATTGTTAAAATTGGATAATGATACTGTTCAAGACAAGAGTATCAATGACGTAGACAGTCTAATTGGTTCAAAAGACATAATTTACACTGATACAACACTGAATCAAGGTGAATTTCTACATCATGAAATACAATCGGAAACTTCACAATTAAAAGACAACAACTTTCAAAGTCACTGGGCCTTAACAGTTTTTGGTGGACCAAATATTTATACCATTTCTGTTTTCAAACCCTACTTTACCTCAGGATTACTAAGTCAGCAGATTTTTAAATCAAAAGGATTTGAATTTGGAATGGGAGCAGAATATAAATTGAATAAACATATTCGTTTTTCTAGTGTTCTTTCTTACAACTCTAAACAATCTGAATTTAAACATGATCTAGTCATTACAGAATCAGATTATTTATCAAATTACCAGAATAATATTCTTATTCCCGTTTCAAATTTAGACAATTCAGATAATTGTAATTGCTTTTTAGCTGAAGATGCTAGCTTAAATTATAAAGTTAGTTCACTTAATATAAGCGTGGGGTCACACTTCAAGTTATATGAAACTAAACGTTTTGATATTTTAATGAATTTAAATGTATCAACGAATTTTATAACTACGTTTAAAGAAATTTCTAGCACAGTTATTGATTTTGGTGGAGACGTGAGTGACAATTTTAATTCCATTCGTTTAGGTGGAGGTTTTATTTTCGATATTAAATTAAATAAACGCATAACATTAGGACTTTCTCCTACCTACTTCATGACAAATTATTCTAAAGACACTAAAATTCATGCGGAAATTCTAAAAGAAGTTGTGATACCAATTCGATTTAAAATTAACTTCTAAATAAACTAACTAATTACAAAAAAAGAATGGAATGAGCTAGTCATTAAGTGAGTAATTTAGAGTTCATTTCACTTTAAAATAAGACAAAGCCATAAATTAAAATTACAAAAGTAGCACCTAGCTTCAAACTCAACTAAAATGAGTCATCAATTCTTTTTTGCTAGAAGCAGACACTAAAACGGTACTACCGTCAGTCATGATGGCCTCTCCTACTTTTCCTTTTTTGTATTTTACAATATGATCTAAGTTTAAGAGGTGAGATTTGTGAGTTCTTAAAAAACCAAAATCAGACAATAAACCTTCATAAAACTTTAATGTTTTTGACATGGTATACTTTTCTCCACCTTCAATATAAAGAATTGTGTAATTATCAGATGCTTCTGCACGGACAATATTTTTAATTTTAACGACTTCAAAACCGTCCATTTGAGGTAACACAATTTTTTGCTCACGATTACTAATACTTTTAATATTATCTGCTAAAATTTTCGTATTGATATTCTCAATATTATTTAGCCTTTTCTGTTGCACTTTATCTACCGCAGCAACTAACTCATCAATGTCAATTGGTTTTAATAAATAGGCTGAGGCGGATAAATTAATTGCTTTAATAGCATAATTACTAAAAGCTGTAATAAAAATAACTTCAAAACTAATATCAGACAGTTTCTCTAATAAATCAAAACCATTTCCAAATGGCATTTCTATATCTAAGAATACGATATCAGGATTATGTTTTTGGATTAATTTTTCTCCTTCATTAATATTTGTCGCCTCACCTAACACCTCAACATTTGGACAATATGAGGCTAAGTAATTACGTAAAATTTCTCTACTAATTTCTTCATCTTCAATAATAATGGCCTTACACTTTTCCATGCTTAATATAATTTTACATTTACAGATGTTCCCGGTTCAGTTGAGTTATCTTTATCCAAAATAGTGATTTCTAATTTCTTTTTAAATACTGAACGAATCAATTCTAATCTATTTTCAATGTTTTTAATTCCTGTAGATTTCATCTTCTTTTGATTGGATGTTTTAATGTTCATAGAGGCTTCTCGTCCTATACCATTATCATTAATAAATACATCAATACAATTAGCACCTTGAACAAAACTGACATCTAAATGTCCTTTTTCTTTTTTGTATCTTAAGCCATGCCATATTGCATTTTCTATAAAAGGTTGCAACAACATGGGCGGGATTTGATATTCATCTAAATTTAGTTTAGGATCAATGGTGAATGTAAAATCAAAATGACTATTAAACCTAAAATGTTCTAAATTCAAGTACAATTTCAAAATTTGAATTTCTTTAGCTAAAGGTATAAAATCATGTTGTGAACATTCTAAAACCTCTCGCATTAATTTAGAAAATTCAGCTAGGTATTTATTAGCCGATCGTTCGTCTTTTTTAGCAATAAAGCTATTCACCGAATTTAATGAGTTAAAAATAAAATGAGGATTCATTTGACTTCTCAATGATTTCAAAATAAGTAATTCATTATTTTTTTGTTGTTGTTTTCTACTTCTGAATAGGAAAAAGGTTAAAGCTCCAATGATTAACAAGCCTCCTAATAAGAGATAAGTGACGGTCAACTGTCTTTGAATCGTTTCATCTTTTACGACTTGTTCTCGCTTTAAGATATCAATCATTTTTTCATTTAAAGCCCTATCTTTTTCCATTAATAATAATTTATTTTCGGATAGTTTTAAGTTCTCCACTTTAGACGATTGTATGCTATTTTGTTTTTCTTGATTAACTAAAAACGAGTCCAATAATTTTTCATATTTAGTCGTTTCAATTTGTGCTTTATCTTCAAAACCATTTTGCTCATAAACCTCAGCTAGAGTTTTAATAAAGTTTATTTTTTCAATAGAATTTTCTTCTTTTTCAACTTTAGCTACATTTGTATTTAATAAACTTAAAGCCTCTTCTTCCTTCCCTTGTTTTACGTACTCAATTGACAAATTAGTCGTATTTTTAAACAATGAATTTGAATTCCCTCTAGATGAATTATAAGAGTAAGCTTGTTCTTGGGTTTGAATTTCAGAAGTAACATCCTTCTTCTTTTTGTATAATTCAATTAATAAATCAAATGCATAATTGGCCAAAGCATCATTATTTGAAATATTAGCTAAAGATTCAGCTTCTTTAAATAAACGTTCAGCTTCATTAACATCATAAGTTTCACTAGCTATTTTACCTAAACCAATAGTGACTTTAATTTTTAATTGAACTTTGTTTACTAAGGACGTTTTTGCACATAACTCGGTGTATTTGGCTTTAGCTTTTACATAGTTTTTCTTGTCATAATACACTGTGGCTATTTGGTAATCAATCTCTAATTGTTTACTTGTTAACTTTAGACTCTTTGCTATTTTAGATGCTTTTTGGTAATACGTAAATGATTTATCATAATCCTGTAATGACTTATGTGTAACAGCAATTAATAGATACAACTTCAGCTCCTCAGTTTTTAACTTAAGTCTTGAATAAATTTTTAAAGCCTTTTTATACTTTGACAGGGCTAATTCATAGTTTGTTAATGATTCACTAATATCTCCCAATATCCTATACGCCAAGGCTTCTTCTTTTTCAAATTTTTCTTCAATAGCCAACACTAAGTTGTCTTCAATTAATGTTAACGCTTTAGTTAAATCAGTTCCGTAAATAGATTCAGCCAACAACAAATTTTCTTCCACCTTTTTTTTGTCAATTTGAGTTGACTTAGAAAATGATGAACCTAATTTAGATTGAGCTGTAACAAAGTTGAAACTCAGTAATAAAATTAAATATGTAAACAGATACTTTTTCATTGATGTGATAAAAATACTACTTTTTTATTTAGGGATATCCAAATTATCGACTTCAATTTACACTTAAACAGAGCTTCACTAACTGAAAACACTAGTTCACTCATTTTAAATCTTATTTCCCTTTTTATGACTTTTTTATAAGATAAAACTGTAGTTAATTTGTAACATAAAATTGAATATTATGAAAACTTTAAAAACCAAATTTTCCTTACTTCTAGCACTTACCTTAACCAGTATAAGCTGTTCCAGTCATGCGCAACAAATGAATAATCCAATTCAAAGAACAATTCAAGTGACCGGAAGTGCAGAAATGCAAATAGAACCAAACCTAGTCAAAATAAAGATTGTTTTAAACACTGATAATAAAGACAAAAAAAATGAATTTTATAAACTCTTAAAAAAAAATGGTGTTAAAGAAAAGAATATCACAATGGAAGGTATGAATAGATACAATTGGTGGTGGTATTACAACCATACTTACCAACAAACAGAACAAATCTATATGATAACCATTGATTCGACAGTAAATGCGATTGAATTAATGCAAGACTTAAAAAAATCATGGGTAAGACGTATTGATATTTCAGAAAAAACAAATACAGAACTTCAAAAATACCGTAAAGAAGTAAAAATTGGAGCAGTGAAAGCTGCTAAAGAAAAAGCAGCTTATCTATTAGAAGCTTTAGATGAAGAAGTTGGTGCAGTAATTTCAATTATTGAAGTTAATAATGACCATAAGACAACTAGACCTAATTACTATTGGAATAATAGTATTTCTAACACTTCAACAAGTAACTCAGTCATGTCAAAAGGCAGTTCAAACCAAGTAACCATTGGAGGAATATCAATGGATAAGATTAGATATGAGGTAAAAATAACATTCTCAATTAAACAAAAATAATATGAAAAATTTAAGAAAATACAAAGTGAGTATTAGTCTAATATGCATGACAGCATTATTGTTATCATGTAACAGCTATGCTGCAACCGACACAAACAGTTCAAAATTAAAACAAAATACAGCTACTACAACATTAACCCCACCAATTACGGGAACAACAAGTAACACCATAAAAATTGCACTTTTACTCGACACAAGTGGAAGTATGAGTGGTTTAATAGAACAAGCTAAATCACAATTATGGACGATTGTAAATGAATTAGCATTTGCTAAAAAGGACAATTAGAAATTGCACTTTACCGATATGGAAGTGGTGGAGGTAGTCAAGCAGGTTATGTTCAAAAAATATTACCCTTATCATCTGACTTAGATGAATTGTCTCAAAAGCTATTTGAGTTAAGAACAAGTGGAGGAGAGGAATATTGCGGCCATGCTATACAAACAGCAACTAATCAATTAGACTGGAACACAAAGAACAATGAATTAAATTTAGTATTCATTGCAGGAAATGAACCTTTTACTCAAGGTGGTGTTGACTATAAAGAAGCCTGTTCTAAAGCTTTAGCAAAACAAATAACAGTTAATACTATTTTTTGTGGAGATTACAGCCAAGGTATAACTACCGAATGGGCAAATGGAGCACAATTAACTGAAGGAACTTATATGAATATTGACATGAATCAAAAAACTATTTATGTTGCTACACCTTATGATGATGCCATTGCAAACTTAAACACAAAATTGAATGCAACATACATTGGCTATGGCTCAACTGGTAAATTCAAAAAAAGTATGCAGTCCTCACAAGATGCTAATTCAAATTCATATAGTGTTTCAAATATGGTGAATAGAACGGTGTCAAAAAGTAATCATTTGTACTCAAATTCAAGTTGGGATTTAGTAGATGCTTCAAAAGATAAGACATTCAATATTGAAAAAGTGGAAACAAATACATTGCCAACAGAAATGCAATCTATGACAGTAACTGAAAAACAAGTATATATTGAAAAAAAGGCAAAAGAAAGAGCAACTATTACCGCTGAAATAAATAGTTTAAATGTAAAAAGACAAGCCTATATCAAAGCACAATCTGGTAATTCTGAATCTGCTTCTCTTGACAATGTAATGTTGTCCGCAATAAAAAAACAAGCGATAGCAAAAGGATATGTTTTTAACACACCTTCCATTGATTTGTCATATACAAAAGCAGATGTTGATTTTGATTATTTTGAAACAGTTACCGCTGAAGCAAAAATCAATAGATCAACTAGGCTAGTAAGTTATCCTACTTTTTTACAGTATTCAAACCAACCAAACACGATTATATTAGATACACGTTCAAAAATGAGATATGATAAAATGCATATTAAAGGTGCTATTCATATTAATTTTTCAGATTTTACACAAGCCTATTTAGCAGAAATGATTCCTGACAAGAACACAAGAATTTTAATTTATTGTAATAATAATTTTGCACAAGACAGTCCTTTAATCATTCAAAACTTTGCCAGCAAGGTAGTTTTACCAGAACTATTTACTACAATGGATTCTGATCAATTAAATGGTATTCCAAAATCTAAAACATTGGCATTAAACATACCTACTTACATCAACTTGTTTGGCTATGGTTACCAAAACATTTATGAACTAAACGAATTGGTAAGTTCAAGTAGACCCGATCTAGAATTAGAAGGAACGGGTATATTAAAATAAAATTCAAGATTAAGAGAAACAAGGGTCAAGATTGAAATAATTCAGTCTTGACCCTTGCTTATTACTACTCTATTGAAAACAACATATGAAAAACCTATTTATAGTTCTATACTTAACCCTAAACCTAAGTGGTTTTACTCAAGGTGAATCCTACTATATTAATGGGACAAGAGGAAATAGTAATGGTAATTTATTATTAGTTAATTATGAAGAGAACTCTCATATATTGAACAATGCTTATACATTCAAAGACAGTGTTTACCAACTAAATCCCAAAGGATCGCAAATTATCCCATTGAATTACATGCCACTTTCAGATAGTAAAATAGATAGTTTAAATACTTGGCAGCGACTTAATTATGGTAATGTTTCAGAAAATACAGCTGACAGTATACAGGTGAATCAAAAATGGTACGCTATTAAATTTCATTTTGATGATGATCGTTTTGTTGGCGGAATGCCAAATAGAGTCAATAAAACAATATGGGTAGCTGGTTTAGGCACTATATATAGTTCCAATAATTATCTTTTTAATCATGAACTAATGATGCTCTGTCATAAAGATTCAATCAAACAAATACGATTAGAAGCTGTTTACAAACATCTAGAAAAAACAAATTTATGGTTCAATTGGACAAAGATGACAACTTTAACCACGACTTATTCATTCACGACTTGCCTCAATAATCTTAAATCCTCATGGCTAGAAGCTGGAGCTGCTCTTAAATTAGTATCAACAAAATCTACCATTAAAAATAATATGGTAACATATGATGTGACATTAATAAACACCAGGTATACTAATTATGTTTTACCTGATTACTATCAAATCTCACCTGCCAAAGCGATTATATATTCTAGTGATAATACTACAACTGAATGGGATTTAATGGACAGTCATTATGGTAAACATTTTAAGCGGGTAAATAAACCATATTACATTCAATCCGGACAAACCCAAAGTTTCACACTAAACATTCCATTAAGAACAGGCGCAGGTCAAACTTTAAACTACCATGGATTTCAAATTTATAGTAAGCGCACATTTTTTAATTGGATTTTGAGTGAGGAAATTATTCATGATGGTCATAGGTATGAGATCTATAATCACAGAGAAATTTTTTATTAAGTTTGAATTAAAAAGAGTAAACAAATTTAGCAGTACATTTATCTGATTCAATATAAATCAAGATAAAAGCACTAGTATAACAACTAAAGTAGATTTTATCATTCTGAATTAACATTAAACTAATTAAGAATAGTGTATATTTGTTATCACCTTATGACATTTATTTAAAAGACTGTCATCAACTTTTAATTAAAACTTAATAAAATGAAATCAGTATTGACATTAACGCTTAGTTTACTATTAGCACTTAGCGCATTTTCTCAAAATTATATAACTCAAGCAAAACTACCCAAAGAAAAAGAATGGGGATATATCAATCTAGATGGAAAATTTATAATAGACCCTCAATATAGACAGTGTTTCCCGTTTTCGGATGGATTCGCCCCAATTGTAGAAAAAAAAACATCTTATTTCATTGACTTAAAAGGAAAAAAATTAGAAACAGAAATAGACAATTTTGTATTATTTAATGTCGTTGGTACTGGCGATAAAGGTTTTTCTGATGGAATGGTTTCTGTTGCTGTAGATCACAAGTGGGGATACATGAACACAAAAGGAGAACTAGTTGTTAAATTAAAATACAACAAAGCCTATCCTTTTAATAGTGGATTTGGCATTACCTTTCTAGAAGGTGGTCATTTCTTTGTTATTGATAAAAACGGCGTAGAAACTGAAATTATAGGAGCTACAGCATGCAAGAAATTCACTGAAAACCTTGCCCCTTTTAAAAATAGTGAAGGACTATATGGATTCATTGGTACAGATGCTAAAGTGGCTATCAAACCGCAATTTAGAAGAGTTGGGTATTTTATTAATGGATTAGCATGGGCTAAATCAATAGATAACACGTTTGGTTTTATCAATAAAACAGGAGAATGGGTTGTTAAACCTAAGTTTAAAAAGGTAGGCTATTTTAATGATGGACTCGCTTGGGCCAGAACTATGGATAATAAAATTGGTTTTATCAATAAAATAGGAGAATGGGTAATTGAACCTAAATTTATAGCTGTAAAAGCTTTTGATAACATGAGTGGAATAGCATTAGTAAAAATAGAAGATAAATGGACTTATATTGACAAAAAAGGAGAAACACTAGCAATTAGACCTGAACAAGAAATACTGAGACCATTTAAAAATGGAATAGCGAAAGGAGTCTTAAACGGTAAAATTGGTTTCTATGATGAGACTGGTGAATGGGTAATTGATCCTAAATATGACGCATTAAGAGCGTTTGTGAATGGTTATGCTGCAGCAAAAGTTGATCAAAAATGGGGGGTTATTGACACCGAAGGTAATTGGATAATCAAACCCACTTTTGGTGGTGTTAAGAATTTTGAATTAGCAGAATAAGTCAAGCTAACATTTCATACTTCATGTATTAACTATTACACTTAAAAAGCGTATCTTTGCCTTTTTAAAAAATCAACAAGATGAATGAGTTAACAGCGATTACACCAATTGATGGTCGATACAGAAGTAAAGTAGAAAATTTAGGGAATTATTTTTCTGAGTTTGCACTTATTAAATATAGAGTTTTAGTAGAAGTGGAGTACTTCATTGCTATGGCTGAAAAAGGTGCAGGATTAATGTCAGAGTTTCCTAAAGATAAATATACTGACTTACGTGGTTTATATGAGAACTTTACTGAAGAAGATGCTTTAAAAGTTAAAGCAACGGAACGAGTAACAAATCATGATGTAAAAGCTGTTGAGTATTTAGTAAAAGAAAAACTAAGCGATTTAGGTTTAAGTAAATTTGAAGAATATATTCACTTTGGCTTAACATCTCAAGATATTAACAATACAGCTATTCCTTTATCTATTAAAGAAGCAGTAGAAGATGAATACCTTCCAGCTTTAAATCAAGTGATTGATTTATTAAGAGACTTCTCTAAAGAATGGAAAGATATTCCAATGTTAGCTCGTACTCATGGTCAACCAGCTTCACCTACTCGTTTAGGTAAGGAGTTTCAAGTATTTGTTGAACGTTTACAAATTCAAAAAGAACGTTTCATGTCGATTCCTTTTTCTGCCAAATTTGGTGGTGCTACAGGAAATTTAAATGCGCATTTAGTAGCTTTCCCTAATGACAATTGGGTTGATTTTGCGAATGATTTTGTGAATGAAACTTTAGGTTTAGATAGAAGTCAAACCACTACACAAATTGAGCACTATGATAACTTAGCTGCTTTATTTGACGGAATGAAACGTATTAATACAATCATTTTAGATTTAAATAGAGATTTATGGACGTACATCTCTATGGACTACTTTAAACAAAAATTAAAAGAAGGAGAAATAGGATCGTCAGCAATGCCGCATAAAGTAAACCCTATTGATTTTGAAAATTCTGAAGGAAATATTGGTTTAGCAAATGCTATTTTTGAACATTTATCAGCTAAATTACCTGTTTCTAGATTGCAAAGAGATTTAACAGATTCTACTGTTTTAAGAAACGTTGGTTCTCCATTTGCTCATACATTAATTGCATTTAATTCTACATTAAAAGGATTAAGTAAATTATTATTGAATGAAGCAAAATTAAATCAAGACTTAGAAAACAACTGGGCAGTAGTTGCAGAAGCAATTCAAACTGTTTTAAGACGTGAAGGTTTTGATAAGCCTTACGAGATGTTAAAAGGTTTAACAAGAACGAACACTGGAATTAACAAAGAAAGTATTCAAGCATTTATTGAATCGTTAAACATATCTGAGAACTTAAAAGAAGAGTTAAAACAAATTACGCCTCAAAATTTTACAGGGATTAATTTAGTATCGTAATACATCATTTACACTATATTTAAAGTGCAACTATTTATAAAATAGTTGCACTTTTTTGGTTTATTTTAAAATTAAAAGAAATGATTCTTGTGTATTGGAAACTGAATATGTACATTGCAAACGGCTAAAATTTAAACTTAAAACAATGAGATCGTTATATTTATTCTTTAAAATTATTATGTTTTATGGTCTACGTGTATTCTTTAAAAAAACAGCAATTGTAAATCCTAGAAAAAAATTTAGAGATCAATCGATAAATGTTGTCAACCATGCCAGTGCTTTTATGGACCCTTGGGTAATTGCAGAACTTCAAAAACCTATTGTTTTTTTTATGACAAGAGGTGATATTTTTAAACCTGCTATAAAACCATTATTAAATTCAGCTCATTTATTACCCATTTTTAGACGGGCTGAAAATGGGGCTGATTCTATAGAAAAAAACAAAATTGTATTTAAAAAAGTGTACGAAATACTTGATTCTAGACGTTCTATCATGATTTTTGGTGAGGGGTATACAGATGATATTTTTGTAAGAAGTTTAAAACCACTTAAAAAAGGACCTGCAAGAATGGCTTTTGGTAAAATGGAAATAGAAAACTGGGATATGGATTTAAAAATTGTAGCCAGTGGTATCAATTATGTGGATCCAAATATATTTAGATCTGATGTCTTAGTTGCCAATTCTGATCCAATTTTTATTAAAGATTATAAAGACCTGTATATTGAAAATCCTGCAAAAGCAATTAATATATTAACAAATGATATTCACACTGCCTTAAAAAATCAATTAACTTATTTAGAAGAACCAACGTTAACTCCTTTTTTAGATCAAATTCAAAGTATTACAAAAAAAGGAATGGTTCATAAACAGGTTGACAAAAGTTTAACTTTAAAAGAAAGATGGACTTATTCTAAAAAGACTGCGAATAACATAAACACTAACTATTCAGAAGATAAACAGGAATGGAAAAACTTAAAAATAAAACTAGACAATTACTTTACTAAGCTTAATACAAACCAACTAAACGATAATTGGATTAAAGAATATAGTGAGTCGGGAAAATTAAACACTGTTAAAGACTGGTTGTTTTTAATTTTTGGAATTCCCTTTTTTCTTATGGGATTACTTCACAATTATTTGCCTTATACATTAATTAAAGGTTTTGTTGAGAAAACATTTAAAAGGCGTGTATTTTGGAGTGGCGTTAAATTTTTAATGGGATACTTAATCTTTTTCTTAATTAACTTACCTTACTTATGGGTATTCTATCATTTTATTTATGCCTCTTGGATTTTCGCTTGGCTGTATGTTTTATTTGCTACCGTAGGTTTTGGGCTAATTGCTTATAACTACTATTTTTCTGCAAAAACACTTTTCATTAAGCGAAAAATGTCAGACAAACATTTAAAATACTTCTCGGCCTTAAGGCAACAAGTCAATCAAATGATCGTTGACTTAAAACTAGATTAAAACAAATAATTATCGTAAATTAGTACTATGAAAAAAATTATTTTATCACTATTAGTTATCGGTTTTGCATTCAATTCCGTAGCTCAAGATGAAAAAGAAACTTATGTTTCGCCAAAACACTACATTGGACTTCATGCAGGTGCCACAACTGGTTATGGTTTATCATACAGGTATTGGCCAACTAAACTAGGTGTTGAGCTAACCACTTCACCTTATATTGAATCAAAAGGAAATTATAATATAAGTACCGGTTTAAGTGTATTATACTCCTTATTTGAAAACAAATACATAGGTCTGTATTCATACTTAGGTAATTCATTAGTAGTAACAAACTCTAATAGTATACAAGTTTACAACCCTAATACAGGAGGGTATACTTTTGGAGAGAAATCTACAAAATACAATGTAGGTTTAGGTATGGGATTTAAAGTTAATGTTTTTAAAGAACTTGATTTTAATATCCAAACTGGTTATGGGTTTTATAACCTAAATAAGGCAGATGATTTTTATACTTTTCTCACAGGTGAAATTAGTATTTATTACCACTTTTAAAAAAATAAAAAATGTATAAATTAATATTATCAATTATTTGTATTGCTGTATTCAGTTTAAATGCAAACTCGCAATCGCAAGACACTGTTAAAACAATAAAGAAACATAATGTAGGGTTTCATGCCAGTTCTTTAAGTGGCCTTGGTCTGTCTTACCGTTATTGGCCAAAAAAAGCTGGTATTCAAGTTACAGTTCTACCCGTTTTCCTTAAAGGAAAAGGCCATTTTTTAAGTTCTGCTATTACAGGATTATATACTTTAAATGAAGGTAAAACTGTTGATTTATATAGCTATTTAGGTGTACATTATATAAGTATTAAAAGTTCTGGTAATCAAACTTCTTCAAACTCATTAAACACTGGAGTAGGCTTTGGTTTTAAAATAAATTTTACAGAATCTTTTAATTTAAATATTCAAGCAGGTTATGGTTTATACAACATTACAGACACCTTTGTATCAACAATAGCAGGAGGAACAGGTCTTTACTTTACATTTTAATTAACAAATTTTCAAAAGCATAGATATGTTTAAAAAAATATTATTCTCAGTTAGTTTAGCAATTTTTAGTTTTTCATCTATAGCACAAGATGATAATCCAAGTCCACATCACTTTGGAGTATCAGCAGGGCTAACAACTGGATTTGGAATCTCATATAGATATTGGCCATCAAAGTTTGGATTACAAATAACAGCTTTGCCCACAGTAATTCAAAACAATGGTAGTGTAACTAGTTTTGGAGCTTCTGTATTATATATGTTAAAAGATAAAGAAAAGTTAGACCTATATGGCTACTTTGGAAACTCAATTCTTTACATAAAAGGAAGTAATAATAATAATTCAAATTTAACTTATAATACTGGTCTTGGTTTAGGAGTTAAATTTAAAATTTTTGATGAATTAAACATCAATACTCAGGTTGGATATGGTGGTCTTGATCTTTCTAACGGAAGTCCTATATTTTCAATAGTTGGTGAAATAGGACTTTATTACCATTTATAATACTTCAAACCAATTAATTTTTCAATAATAAAAACACTACTTAGTTTAGTAAAACTAAGTAGTGTTTTTATTATTCTAATTTTTAAGAGTTAATATGGCTTATCTATGTAAGATAGTTTCTTTTACATTTTCACCAACTTTTCGGTTTTAATTACATTTGTATTACTTACAATAGTTATTACGTAAACACCTGGAGTTAAATCAGAAATATTAACTTGGTGTTTTGTTGAAAAATTACTTACTTGGCTTATAAATATTGATTTTACAATTTTTCCAGTTAACGTAGATACTTGTATTTCAAAATCATTTTTAAAGCTTGATAATAACGTAATTTTCGTTTTTGCAGGATTAGGGTAAATGAACCACTCAGTATTAGTTTCAATTGTATTTTCCAATCCAACATTCCAATTCTTATAAAAATGTGGCAATGTAATTTGTGAAGGCTGATTAGGTGTAAAATGAATATCTTGCTGAGCAACTCTAGGCGCATAAGTAGTTCCGTTAAATATGTAATCTAAACCATCATTTGGCGTTCTTCTAAAAAAGTCACCATCATTAATAGGCACATTTGCATTTGATTGATATCTAGGCCAATTACTACTACTAATTAATACTTTTATTTTATGATTATGTCCAAATGTATAAGCAATTGGTAACAATCTAAACTCATATTCATATACTACACCTTCATTAATATTTGTATAAGGAATATTAATATCCTCAATTCCGTTGACTAATTGCTTTGCATAATCTCTTGCCCTAGCATTTACAGCCCCTTCCACCACAAAAATTTCTTCACCACTTGGGTACACATCTAAAATTCTCACGAAAAAATCAGTATCTGTTTCTCCACTTGGTCCTGATAACGGATTTGATGAGGCAAATAGTTTTGCAGTTGGCACACCAACAATAGACAATGAATCTTGAATGAAATCAGTTTCAAATTTCAACACATCCGGCCTATCCATTGTCACAGACGCAAAATTCGGATCAGCATAATTCATTGGTCCCGCACTTACTCTATCGTTCTGTGGCGTTTGAACAATTAAGTTTCCACCTCCAACAGTTTCAATAGGATTGTTTGGATCATGGTCATAACTTAAAACCGGTTCAATTACTTGCGGTACTATAGTATCTAAACTACCGTTCGCATGCAAGTACAAACTGTAATCTCTAATGTTATTCACAACAGGAAATACATCTGAACTGGCCCAATAATTACCCACAGCACTATTTTCGGCTACTCCATCATTAACTGGTCCTGGAACATAATACCTAACATTTGGTACATCTTCAAAATTAACTTTTGGTGATGCAGGATCATTTACCGCTTGTGTTCCAGGTTGTATTAAATTAGAGTCTGCAGGAATATTAAAAACAATTGGAGTTATCACCGAATTATTTTTCAATTCAATAGGCAATTCTTCTAAACCACCAAATCCTCCTAAATAATTAACAAATTCAGAATACGTCATATAGTAATCTTCAGACGGTAGTCGAATGGAATCAATAGGACTATACTCTTGCCAAATGCTACTTTCTGGTATCTTCACCTTTGGTTCACCAATAAAATTAGTAACATCATAGTTTAATAAATACCTAAACCAATCCACAATCTCTCCATCAACCAAATTTCCAATACCTGATGTACTCACATTTCCATTTGTTAGACTTGATGCATTGGCAATATTCAAATCAGTCACACTTTCAGGAAACGTCACATCCCCTACTTCTGTTTGACCAATTGATGCATGAGTCCAAGGTCCAATGACAATTTTTTGATTATTCTGAGTAGACAAGCTCGTATTATCCATTATATGTTGATACGTTTCTAATTGGCCATCTATAAAAATATCCCACCACCCTGTTAAATGATACATGGGTAACTCTAAATTTGAATACCTGTTAAATTGACCATTTGCATCAGATTTCCCTAATAAATTTACTGGCGCAAAATTAGCACCAACATCTCCTCTCCGTGCATAATTGGGATACATTCCTGTATATCCGTTAGCGTCTGGAATTGATGTCACAAATTCAACCGCATTATCAATAACCTCATCTCCACTAATATTTCCATAATCAAATATAGAATGAATGTTATTCTGTAAATCTACATCAGATGGAATTGTATCTACATTCTCTAATAATTGTCCAGTTTGCCAACCTTGAACTAAAGCTTGTCTAAACACACCATTATGTTGAACTACTGAGTTAAAATGCTCATTGGTAGCAACAATTGGCACTAACCCTTTCAATCCTGGTTGAGATACATCATTTTGAATAGAGGAAGCCGCTTGATACTGTGTGTTTCCTAAAGCTGAAGCCCCGAACATTACAATTGAGCCATTATACAAATTAGCATTAGTTTCAGTTATACCATCACCATCTAGATCAAAATCTCTTTTTAAACTGTCCATAATAAACAAAATAGAATTTTTTCCATCTTCATGAAAGTTTCCATTTAACGGATCGTTGGCATTTGTAATATCTAAATAATTAGATTCAGTGGGATGATATTCATTTTTAGACCAGCCGTCACTATACATTGGCAAATAAACACCTTCTGAATTATAACGTCCACGCATATCCTGTAAAGAATATGCATACCCTAACACATTCAAATACACACCAAATTGATCTAAGTCTCCTTTTCCATACGGTGTACGCGTAAAAACCATTGGTAACTGATATTCATTTGTACTTAAACTTCCATTTAAAGAATCATACACAAACAATTGAGTTCCCTTTGGAATTAATTGAATTGTATATCCATTTAAGTCAATTGTTACGGAATCAGAAATAATTGGTAAATAAATATCCGTTTCCAAATGAGTCCCATCAGGCATTGTAAATTGTACAGTTTGAATGGTAGAAAACTCAGTAATAGTATCTAAAACCCCATTATTATTCGATTGAGAATAGGAAAGAATCGAACAAATTAAAAAGCAAAAAAAAAGTAAGACCCCCTTCATAAACAGTTATTTAATATGCAAGTTACAAACTATTTTTCTCATTTTAAAATTTCATTTCATTTTACAGTTTAAAACATAAAACATGCAGTTAACTCTATTACAAAATAGTATCTCTCTTATTTTACTTACCTTGTCAATCACCTAAACCAAAATCATGAAAATTAAACTTATACTAACTTCCCTTGTATCTATTCTAATTATTTGTTTTTTTGCAATACAATTTAAAACGACTAGCACCTCTGAATCAATTTTAGAAAATCAAAAATCTCCTATTCCTAATGATTTATGGTATCAAATACGTTCTTATCCAAATGGGTTTGACCAAAATTTGTTTTTAAAACGAATGAATGATCTTAAAGTAAACGCTTCAAATACGTCACAAACAAGAGCTGTCGATTTAACATTACCTTGGGTTGCAGAAGGCCCAGGAAATATTGGTGGAAAATTTAATGTATTGACAAAAAGTCCTCTTACGAATTCTACACTATATGCAGGAGCTACAAACGGAGGGTTATTTAAATCTATAGATGATGGCACAACATGGAATCCAATTTTTGATGATTTATCATACTTAGCAATTGGAAGTATGGTCATTGATCCACAAAATGAAAACACACTTTATGTTGGTACGGGTGACAAAAACTTTGGTGGTGGATCACATATTGGGAATGGGATTTATAAAAGTTCAGATGCAGGTACCAATTGGACTCAAATAGGCCTAGAACAAACTGGAATAATTACAGAACTAGTATTACATCCAACAGATCAATCTATTATTTATGCAGCTACTTTAGGAAATCCTTATGAAAAAACAACAGAAAGAGGCGTTTATAAATCTATAGATGGAGGAACAACTTGGGATAATATTTTATTTATAAGTGACTCTTCAGGCGTTATCGATTTAGTAATGGATCCTTCTAACCCAGATGTGTTATATGCTAGTGGATTTAACAGAATTAATCTTCCTTTTAATGGAAAAGTAAGCGGGCCTGACTCAAAAATATTTAAAACTAGTGATGGTGGAACGACATGGATTCAATTAACTAATGGATTACCAAACACAGCAGAGTCTCGTGTTGGATTAGCTATTTCAACTACAAATACAAACACTCTATATGCTATATATGTAGCTGCTGATGGTTTAGATGTTTTAGATATATATAAATCAACAAATAGCGGAGTAAATTGGACGCCTTTAAACGCAATCAATAACGGTTTGGACATTGATGCCCTTGGTGGCTTTGGATGGTATTTTGGTGAAATTTACGTTAACCCATATAATGATAATCATATTGTCATAACCGGTGTAGAAATGTATCATTCAATTGATGGTGGAAGTACTTGGAGTCAAAACGTTCCGGATTGGTGGACATATGAAGTACATGCAGATAAACACAACGTTTTATTTTTAAGTGCTGATTCATACATTATAGCTACAGATGGTGGACTTTACAAAACAACTGATAACGGAGTAACTTGGGTTGACATTGAAAATATGGCTGTGACTCAATTCTACCACATTGATGTGGACCCAAATCAATCAGGAATATATGGTGGAGGTGCACAAGATAATGGAACTATGAATGGAAATGCAACTACCTTTAACCTATGGGAACGTTTGTATGGTGGAGATGGTTTTAGATTAACTTACTTAAAACAAGAAGGGCCAAATGCTATGTATGTTCAAACACAAAATGGGAATATAAATCACCTTGATGGTAACGGGAATCAAACAGATGTAAGCCCTGATTTATTTGAAGATAGAACAAACTGGGATACACCATATATCATAAATGAAGATGAAAATGAATTATTTGTTGGAACATCTAAAATGAGTATGATGCAAAACGCACCTTACGGTTTTTACAATTCAATAAGTCAAGATTTAACTAAAGTAGCTTTAGGAACTGCAGTAGGTAGAGAAAGAAGTCATACAATTACAGAAGTTGAACAAGCTACTTATAATTCAGACATTTTGATGGTCGGAACATCTGACGGACTAGTATGGAGAGGAGACAGAACAAACGCATGGAACTTCACTAACGTGACTACGCCAACTTTACCAAATAGATATGTAACAGGTATAAAGTCATCACCAAATGCAAATGATAATTTTTATGTGTGTTACTCAGGGTATACTCTCAACGATTATAGTTCATACATTTATAAAACATCTGACTTAGGTTTAACATGGATTGACATTTCAGGTGATTTACCTAATTTAACGGTTAATGATATTTTAGTAGTACCTGGACAAGATGACAATTACATTTTTGCTGCCTTAGATGGTGGAGTTTATTTTACAGAGAATGGTGGAATAAACTGGGACTATGTTGGAACCGGTTTACCTTTTGTAACAGCAAGAGAATTAAGACTAGACGTTATCAATTCGAAATTAATTTGCGGAACCTATTCTCGTTCAATGTTTAGTTATGATGTGAGTTGGATTGACAATTTAGATGCTGATTATACAGGAATTAATACGAATTCTGAAACTAAATTAAGTATCTACCCTAACCCAGCAACAGACATCATCACTATAAAAGATGGAACTGTAGGTGAATTTAAATTATTCAATGTAAAAGGCCAACTGGTTTTAAATCATACCAATTCAACACAAGGTGATTTCACATTAGATTTATCAGACTTAACAAAAGGTGTATATGTTTATAAATTGAATGATGAAAAAGGAAAACTAATTAAAAAATAACAATTCACATTTATCAATTATTGAAAGAAAAGATAATTAAATAAAAAAGCATCCTGATAAAATCAGGATGCTTTTTTAAATTATATATTTAGTGCCTTACTTTTTAATAAACAACCCTACTGCTTCAATGTGTGAAGTATGCGGAAATTGATCCACTAAAGAGAATTTCTTAAACTCATACCCATTATCCTCCATTGTTCTAGCATCACGTGCTTGAGTAGATGGATTACATGAGATGTAAACGATTTGTTTAGCATTCAAAGCAATTACTTTCAATAATGTTTTAGGTGCAATTCCAGCTCTTGGTGGATCTAAAACAATCGTGTGAATTTTATTATTAAAATCTGGATATTCTCTTAAGAACTTACCTACATCAGCAGCATAAAATTCAAGATTAGCAATTTTATTACGTTTAGCATTACGTTTAGCATCTTCAATTGCTTCTGCCACAATATCAACACCAATTACCTTAACACCTTCAATTTGATTTGCTAAAATTTGACCAATAGTACCTGTTCCACAGAACAAGTCCATAATTACTTGACCTTTTAAATCAAAGTTCTCTTGTGCATAAGATATTGCTTTAGTATATAAACGTTCAGCAGACATGGGATTAGTTTGAAAAAAACTTTCCATACTAATTTCAAACTGTAAACCTAACAATTTCTCTAGCACTACTGGCGAACCAAACAACAATTGATTATTACCGTTTTCAATCTTAGCTCTATCCGCAACATCATCATTAATGGTATGCTGTAAACCTGCTAATCTATCTCCTAGTAAAGTCTGCATGAATTCAGAAAATTCAGTTCTGTCAAACTTGGATAATCCTTGAGATGATGTGACTAAGTTGACTAATACTTTGTTGACATCAAACGATTTTCTAACCACTAAATGTCTGAAGAAACCTTCTTTTTTTGGTGGATGCCATGCTGGTAATCCTGTATTTTCTAAAAACAATCTAACGTCTTTTACCAAACGTTCAAATTCAGCATCAAATAAACCGTCTTCTTTATCTAAATTCTCTACTTTCCACCACGTTCCTCTTGTTTTAAATCCTAAAGCGAATTGGTCATCTAATTCTTCACCCGTTGATAATTCTTTTCTAATTGTAGAAAACGAATATTCCATTTTATTACGATAGTCAAAAATATTTGGAGACGGAATAAATTCTTCAAATAAGTCTTCAGAATTTTGAAAATTACCCAATTTACGATAAATATCAATCGTTGATGATTGCTTATACTTATGTTGTAATTCAATGGGTAACGTAATGTAAGGTGCGCCTGAAATAGGTTGATAAGGTAAAACAATTTCATCTGGCGATCTTTTGATCACTTCAATCAATTTACATTCAGCAAATTTCTTTCGCTTTTTAGCTATTCTAGCACTTACAGTTTGTCCTGGAAATGTATTATCCACAAAAATGGGATATAACACTTCTTCACCATTAATATTCGTCATTACTTTGGCGATTCCTTTTCCACCAAACGCATAATCCGTAATTGTAACTTCTATTATATCTCCTCTTTTCAAAACAGTATTTTTTAATTCGCTAATAATTAATTAAATTTTTTCAGCCTCTGCCAAATCTGACATCACATAATAACGTGGGTCATCAATATCTCTAATAATAATATCTTTAAAATTCGGATTCGCCTTTATCAATAGCGCATCACAATCAGCACTTAAATGTTTTAAGGTTACTTTTTTTCCTAACTTTTCGTACTTAGTCACCAAACTGTCAATAGCCTCAACACCTGAATGATCAGACACTTTTGATTCAATAAAATCTATTTCGATAGTTTGAGGATCATTTGCAATATCAAATTTACCCATAAAATCTTGAATAGAACCAAAGAATAATGGTCCCCAAATAGAGTATACTTTTGTTCCGTCTTCTTTATAACTTCTACGTGCTCTAATTCGTTTCGCATTCTCCCAAGAGAATACTAAAGCGGATACAATAACACCTGCCACTACAGCAATAGCTAAATCAAAGAACACCGTCATTGCTGACACCAAAATTAAAACAAATGCATCTGATCTAGGTATTTTAAGTAAAATTCTAAAACTAGACCACGCAAAGGTTCCAATAACCACCATAAACATCACACCAACTAATGCAGCAATTGGCACTTCATTAATCAAACCAGAACCAAACAAGATAAACCCTAGTAAAGCTAATGCAGCTACAATTCCAGACAACCTACCTTTACCACCTGAATTTACATTTATCAATGATTGACCAATCATGGCACAACCACCCATTCCTCCGAATAATCCGTTTACAAAGTTAGCACCACCTTGCGCCATACATTCTCGATTTCCGTTTCCTCTTGTATCCGTTAATTCATCAATCAAGTTTAACGTCATTAATGATTCAATTAAACCTACAGCAGCTAAAATTGAAGCATAAGGTAAAATTAACATAAATGTTTCCCAAGTTAAAGGCACCATAGTAAAAATATCAGCTTGAAAACTAGGCATACCACCTTCAACTCCAGCAGTAACGGCACCATTACTACCATCAAAAATAAAAGATTGAACAGTACTCACTTCAGGAAAAAAGAACATGGCGATAGCAGATACCACAACAATTGCTGTTAATGCAGCTGGTACAACTTTAGTAACTTTTGGTAAAAAGTACATAATAGCCATAGTTAAAAGCACCAAACCAATCATTATAAATAATGGCATACCACCAATATATTCCTTCAAAAATTCACCAGTTTCCGAATTTGTAATACGTTCACCTACTTCATTTAAAGAGAATTTTTTAAACATTCCTAATTGAGACATGAAGATGACAATAGCTAAACCATTCACAAACCCCATCATTACTGAATGCGGAATTAATCTTACAAATTTACCTAACTTAAATAAACCAGCTGAAAATTGCATAATCCCTACTAAAAGTAAGGTTAAAAACAAGTACTGCAACCCTAATGTATCATTTGGCACTTCCATTGCTGCACCAATTGCGTTTCCGTCTTTAATTAAACTAACCATCACCACTGCCATAGCACCAGTTGCACCAGAAATCATCCCTGGACGACCACCAAAAATAGAGGTAATGATTCCCATCATAAACGCTCCGTACAATCCAATTATGGGAGAAATACCTGCCACAAAAGCAAATGCTACTGCTTCAGGAACAAGCGCTAAAGCCACTGTAAGTCCTGATAAAATATCATTTTTTGCGTTTTTTGACGACTTTTTTACTAATTCAATCATTTATAAGTTTTGTTAGTTGGGCGCAAAGATAAACAAAGTAAATGAGTACGTTTCGTTTTTCATCATTAACTACCTTATCGCTTACTTTTATTTTGGGCAATGCCCTATGGGGTCGAGCTTTACGCACTCGCATTCATTTTATAGGAATAAAAATAAAGTGCTTAAACAGTTGCTCCAATCTGTTATGTTGAACTGCATTGCATTGAGTTTATCGAAATGTCGAAACACTTAGTGCAAAACTGCTATATAAATAATAGCCATTCATGACATAAAACAATTAAAATTCAAATAGAATCATTAATTTTGGATTTAAAGATCTAAAACCAATATGGTAATTACTAACTTCATTTGGTTGTTGTAAACCAGTATAAAAAGCGTAAATAAAAGTATGAAGAATACAGAAGACTATTGTCCAAATGACAAACAAGACTGGCGACAATGGCTTGAATTGAACCACGATAAAGAAGAATCAGTTTGGCTCATCTTTTATAAAAAAAAATCTCCCAAATATAATTTAAGCTGGAGTGAATCTGTTGATGAAGCCCTTTGCTTTGGATGGATAGACAGTACCAAAAGGACAATAGATGGTGAAACATATAAACAGTATTTCAGTAAACGAAAAACTAAAAGTAATTGGTCTAAAGTAAATAAGGATAAGGTGATACTCTTAATTGATCAAGGGCTTATGCAAGAGAAAGGTTATAAAAGTATTGAAATTGCAAAAGAAAATGAGTCTTGGTCACTATTGGATGGCGTTGAAGCCCTTATTATTCCGGAAGATTTAAAACGAGAATTTGAAAACCACAGGGGCGCAATGGAATATTTTGATAACCTTAGTAAATCCGTTAAAAAAATATTATTGTATTGGGTTATTTCTGCTAAAAGAAAAGAAACCAGACAAAAGAGAATTATAGAGGTGGCTGAGAATGCAAGCGAAAATTTAAAACCAAAACAATTTAGATAGCACCGAATTTAAATCATAACATCTAGTTATTTATCATTAAATAAGTTAGCACACCAATTTATTTTACTCTTCTTCCATTTATTAACTCAAAATAATTCCTACATTTGAAATACCCTATGAACTAAACTACCATTTGTAACTACTTATAAACGTTTACAAATGGAAAGATTTCTGATTTCATTGAAATGCAAAAAGTATACAAACATACACACTTCACGAGAAATAAGAGCGACTCTTAAAACAAAAGGTGCTCTTAGCCACACACTACCTATAAGTAATGAAAACGAAACTTAGAAACATCTTAACAACAATAACCATAGGATTACTTTTCAATTCTTGTGGTGTCTTTTTGCAGAAAACAGGAGTAAAAAATTATTCTCTGAAAGAGAAAATAAATAAAAAAGAATACAACGATTATCAATATGACTTTGTGTATTTAACACATTTGTTAGAAATTGGATTTCCAGAAATTGAAAGTGTATTTCCAAAAAGCGAAAGAGCAAAACAAAAGAATAGTATTCTAAAATCATTGTCAAATGAAAATGTTGAAAATAACGATTTTGTTCTACAAACAAGAAAATATTTATCAAACTTTCACAATCAACATACTAGCCTGTATTTAAAATCAAGTTTTGAAAAAAAATATCCATTTGAAATACTTATATCTAATAACAAATGGATTTTACTTAATCTTGACACAAAACAAGATAGTTTATTAGTAGGGAAAGAAATTGCTGAAATTAATGATATTGAAATTTCCGATATTGAAAACCGATTAGTTCAATTTACTTTTGCCGAAAACAGAATAAATCAACAATATGAATTAAGGAATACGCAACTTTATAATACACCAGAATTTCTAAAAGAGATTAAAGTAACTAGTGAGTTATCAGAGAAAATAAAAATTGTATTTACGGACAATTCGATAATTTATCTTGAACCCATTCTACAAACAAATCTAGATTTGTATAAAATAAAAATATTATCTAATGAAATAACAAAAGTGAAGGATAAAACATATACATATGAAATTTATCCAAAACAAAATTTTGGTTATTTACAATTCAATAAATGTCACGACAAAATTGATATATTAGATGGAATTGATAATTATGTAAAACCTTGGCTACAACCTATTGCAAAGGGTTATGTGAAACGTCAATTCAACAAAGAAAATCCTTCTAAACAAATTGCACCGTATTACAATCCTGAACACCCCATTTTTAAAAATTTTGTTTGGGAATTAATAGATAGTTTAAACAATAATAATATTGAAAACCTAGTTATTGATTTACGAAATAACCCAGGAGGTAATTTAACGTTAGGTATCCAGTTATTATATTTTCTAACAGAAGAAAAAGATTTTACAGGTTTTACAGAGTTTGCTTATACTTCTGCGATTTATAAAAGTTATTTCCCCTCAGAATATAATGAATTAGTAACTCAATATCCAAATGGAATTCCTGTAAATAAATTAGTTTTAAAAAAGAAAAGTGACGATCTTTTTTATGAAATAACAAATGAAAATTCTAAATATTACGTTCCTGAACACAGACCTGTTTTCAAAGGAAAAGTATTTGTAATTTCAAATTACAGAACAGGAAGTGCAGCAGCAATGCTTACCACACTCTTTCAAGATAACAACCTTGGAACTATTATAGGAACAAGTGTAGGTAATAACCCAATAGGAGCAACAACCTTTACTCCAATGGAATTACCTAAGACAAAAGCGAGAATTTCAATTGCAACTACATATAAAGAAAGGCCAAATAAAGAAAAGGGAGCAATTCAAATTCCAGATTATTGGATTGAATACAGCCTAAATGATTTGATATTAGGAGAAGACCCCTATTTAGAAAAAGTAAGAGAACTAATTAACAAAGCCAGCAAGTAACACTGTATGTAGCAAATAAGGTTTCATTGGTTTATAAAAGTTCAGTGCTATTTATAAAGTAAAATTCAAAAACAAAATGTTTAAATTTGGATTAGTGGAAGCTTGAGAGCTTATCGATTTTAACTACCCCACTTGCCATATATTAATAGTTAAGAAAGTAAAAACAAAAGATGATAAAAGAAGGTATAACAGGTTTTAATTGTTCTGATTTAGAAGGCTTAGAAGATAAACTTGAATTACTAAAAAAGATCATTTTGAGTTTAGGAAAATATAAAATTAATTCAATTTATGACCAAAGTCAGTCAAGTAATTATATTCGCATCAAACTCATTGATTATCTTGAAAACAAGAAAATAGATTTACTGATAAACTGTCAATATGGATATTCTTGTTGTGTCACTAATGAGAGTTCTTGGATGAATATAAAATTCACAGAAACACCTCATATATTAGAAAAAAATGTAGCTAATATTTTTCCTTGTTTAAAACCTGAGTATTTAAACTCAAAACTAAATGATATGGATATAAAAATTTTATCTAAAACAGAAAGAGAACAAATTAATTACTGGGAATCTGAAACAAAAGGAGAGGTGATTTTTAATGGCTATGATTAAAACACTATACAACACCCCTGAACACTATAACTATTATACAACAAATTGATATCTAAAATGAATATTAACCTTCTTGTAATTAGAACTGAAAAACCTGAAATACTGAAAATTCAATATGAAAAACTTGGTTTTGACTTTGACTATCATAAACACGAAAAAGGTCCTTTTCATTATGCTTCTGAACAAAATAATTTTGTTTTTGAAATTTATCCTTTGACTAAATCAATGACAAAAGCGGATGGAAATATTAGATTTGAATTTGACATTCCAAATTTAAGCATGGTTATTAATAAATTAAAAGATACTGATTGGATTATAAAATCTGACATTAAAGAAACTGAATGGGGAATAATTGCTGTTATTCAGGATTTAGATGGACGGAAAATAGAATTGAAAAATAAATAAAAACGCCATACAACAAATTCCATATTTAATACGGAGTTCAGCCGCTTGATTGAGTGTTTCGTTTTCATAAAAAGTCCGTCAAAACTTAAAGCCTGTATTCAGCTGCATTGTATTGAGCTTGTCGAAATACCGAAATACGTTGTGAGCTTGTCGAAATATGGTGTTTAAAACAAAACATTAACTTTAGGCTATGTGCATAATTGAGAATTTATCTCTTTGTGAATCCGCGCTAAACATAAATAAACGTTGGCAAACATTCAAAAAATAAAATCATAAAAAATAATCAATAAAAAATTGAACCTTTTAAACATTCTTGTGTACTACTTACAACTTCTATACTAAAAGGACAGAGATACTTTCAAGGGAAGATAATTTTTATAAACATCTAACACTAATTAAATTCAAATGAAACATAGCCTATTTATTTTAATCATATTTTGCGTAACTGCTTTAAACGCACAACAATTCCTCAACCTAGAACCAATATTTTCTAAATTTTTAAATGAAGAAAGACCTTATATTGTGCATCTACCTTACTCTTATTCAGATACAACTACTGTTCAAAAAAAATATCCAGTAGTTATATTACTAGATGGTCATTATCATTTTTGGTACTCTATTAATACAATTGAGTACTTAAGTGAACGAAACATTATTCCAGAATGCATAGTTGTCGCTATACCCAACACGGATAGAACAAGAGACCTAACTCCAACACATTCTATTACTTATTATGATGGAACAGAAAACGAAGCGTTTTTAAAAACAAGTGGAGGCGGCGAGAATTTCTTAAAATTCATCAATCAAGAACTCATACCAACAATCGATAAAAATTATAATACAATGAAGCTCAAGGTATTTGTTGGACATTCATTTGGTGGGTTAGCTATGGCCCAATCATTCCTTTCGAATTCCTCGCCTTTTAGTGCTTACATCTCTATGGACCCTTCTATGTGGTGGGACAATGGAATATTCGTAAAACTGTTAGAATCAGTAAAAACTCTTTCAAATACTAAATCATGGTATATGTCTGCTGCGAATAATAATGAATTCAAAAAAGATACAACTAATACTAGAAAGATGCAGGGAAAATTTAATGAATTATTACTTGATCAACATAACACGATACAAACTAAATTTCAAATTTATGAAGATGAAGATCATCAATCTGTTACCTTAAAATCTTTATATGATGGAATGCGTTTTACTTTTAACAGCTATAGAATAACTAAAGCAATGAAAGAAAATGTAGTTGCATTTACAGATCATTTCGAGCAATTAAGTAAAGAATGGGGAGAAGAGTTCAAACCTTCTGAAGGGTTAATTAATAGTAATGCATATTCTTTCATTAGGCAGGAAAAATTCAACATAGCATTAGATTTTTTCAAATTAAATATTGAACTCTACCCTCAATCTTATAATGTTTATGACAGTATTGCTGAATGCTACCTAAAAATGGGTAACAAGGTTTTAGCCATAATTAATTACAATAAATCACTTGAATTAAATCCTAACAACCAAAACGCAGTTAAAATACTGAAAGAACTAAAATAACGATTTGCCACCAAAAATCATATTTAATACGGAGTTCAGTAGCTTAATTGAGGGGTCAGTTTTTCATAGAAAGTCCAACAAAACTTAAATTTGGTGTTTAAAACAAGAATAATTTAAAAACAAAATATTAACTTTAGGCTATGTGCGTAATTGAGTGTTTATGGCTTTGTAAATCAACACTAAACATGGGTAAACCTTAGATTTAATTTAAAAAGCACTCCAAGATGAAAATAATTTTGTTTTTTTTATTGACTATCATCCTTGGTAATAAAGGATTTTCGCAAGAGATAGTCACAAAAGAAATTGAAATAAAGTACACTTTTAATCCTGTTGGAAAAACAAAAAAAATAAAATTCACTTGTTTAATTCCCAATGATATAGTCCTAACTCAAAACGTAAAGAAATTAACTTACTCTATTGTACCCAAAACAGTTTATACAATTAATGATAATAAATATGCTGAATTTATATTAGATAATCTGGGCCAAGAAATTGAATTAACAATTAATTTAACCATTGACCTGCATAATAGAGATTTTAATTCTTCAATTAAGGAATCAAACCGTCAAATACCTTCTTTAGGCTTATTTTTAAGTGATGAAAAATATATCGAAATTTCAGACTCAACACTTATAAGTCTGGCACAAAAGTTAAATAGGAATGATACTCTTAAGACAGTAAAAAACATCTACAATTTTGTACATGAAAATATAAAATATAGTGGTTTTAGCTCAATAAGTATTGGAGCTTCAAAGACTTTGAAATGTGGTCACGGTGATTGTACAGAGTTTACGGATTTATTTGTGGCCCTATGTCGAGCCAGCGGAATACCCGCAAAAGTTACTGAAGGCTATACTACAGAATTTGATAATACACCTTTACATTCTTGGCCAGAAGTATATTTAAATGATTATGGTTGGATTAGATTTGATCCAACAGGCAATAATGCAATAGATTTTTCGCACCTACCTAATAAGTATATACAACTCTCATCTGTTCGAAACGATTCCATATTAAGTAACTACCAGCGTTGGACTTGCAAATTTTGGGGAGAAAAATTTGTTATTAATGAAGACATTAAAATAATAAAATAACCAAGCTTAACATACAATAAAAAACATAAGTCAGAAAGTACTAAATTTAAAAGTGTAACACCTAATAAACGACTTGATAACTTGACAGTTAGAAACATTAAAAACACCCTACTAACCACAGTTTAAACGTTAAAATACATTAAAAATATGAAAGACAAATTATCAAATATCGGAATATACCTCAAGATTGGTTTTATTGGTTTAGGATATATAGTTTTACGAGCAGGTTTAAGTAGCGGGAATAATTTATTTAGTATTGCAGGGATTATAATTATGGCAGTGGTTGGTATTCTTCTTCTGGGTAACTTTATATATAAGAAAAAAGTAACGGAAAAAGACAATGCAAAGTTAAATACTTTACTTGAAGAATTTAAAAGAAGTTCGAGACAGATAAAAGTAAATCTCGAAAATTTGAATATAATTAGCAACTCTTGGAGTGAGGATATAATTATTAGCGAAAACAAATATGGCGGGCTTGATGAATTAGCAGGATATAAAAATCATAACATTATAAATGTTGACCGTAATTTAAATACTATTCTACTTGAAATCCCTATAAAAGATAAAATTCATAAGTATCATATTGATATTGAAAGTGACTTAATTACTTTACAAATAAAGTTTGCTATTCAAAAGGAAACTATTCTATATATTGATTCTAAATCAAAAGAAACATATTTAGATTTAGAATTTTTAAATGAATAGCCTTAAAACAAACTTAGAAAATTTATATTTAATAAGGAGTTCAGCCGCTTAATGAAGGTTCACAAAACTTAAATTGGGTATTTAAAGCAAGAATAATTTAAAAACAAAATATTAACTTTAGGCTAGGTGTGTAATTAGAGTTTATCTCTTTGTAAATCCGTACTAATCATTAGCCACAATCCGAAAAAATGAGAACTGTATTTATAACAACCCTTTTTATAATTTCTTTGATTTCAATAACGAATTGTCAAAACCTAAAAAATGGTAATTACGTTGAAAAAATTGGCGATTTAAAACTAAATTATTCCATTAAAGGAAATTGCTCTGAAGTCATGTTAATTGGGCACCCAAATTCAGGTAAAATTGGTTATGAATTATCCCTCCAACCTTTGGAGGATTCCTTCAAAATAATTTACTACGATCCAAGAGGAACTGGAAAATCAGAAGCACCAACTCATATCAAAGGTTACAATCAGGATTCATTAGTTCAAGAAATAGACAATTTAAGAAAGAAATTAGGAGTTAAAAAAATATGGCTTTTTGCTCATTCGGATCAAAGTGCCATTGCTTTGATATATGCTTTAAAATTCCCACAATACACCAAAGGTCTTATAATCACAGGTACAAGTTTAATAGGAACCCAAGCAGAAACATATGAACGAAGGAAGCATTCAGAAGCTATAAGGTCCAAGGAATCAGAATGGTTTGCTCAAGTGATAAAAGATTGGGACTATATGTTTACTAATAAAGTAAAAATTAACAAGGACGGACAAGACATATCAAATTCGCCTTTAAAATGGTGGTGTTATAATGAAGAAACTGCACAAAAAGTAATCTCCATTGCCAATGAAATATCGAAAGTGGGAAGAAGAAAACAAGTTGCAGGAAAAAGCTATAAAGAAACATCAAATGAGCGAGAAAAGTATTTAAGTTATCAACTTAGATTTAAAGAAATTACCGCTCCTATATTGATTGTTAATGGAATTTACGACACAAACAATCCTCCTGATTATGTAAAAAAGCTTCATGAGGTTCTACCAACTTCAAATTTAATACTAATTGACAATTCTGGGCATTTCCCTTGGATTGAAAATCGAGAAGTCACATTTAACGCAATCAATACATGGTTAAGCGAATACAAACGACTGTAACTAATACTATATGTAACAAATAGAGCATTAGTAATAACCGAAAACACATTACCTTTAGCAACCACCATCAAACATAAAATTTGGTCTTTTAAACACCAATATTTTAAAAACAAAATATTAACTTTAGGTTATCTTCGGTATCGAAAGTTTAGTTACTTTTGGTCCCAACTAAACATAGTCTAATAGTTAGCAAGCAATACTAAAACAGGAAATTAAATAAACCTTTACCAACAATGGATATAGAAAACAAATCGACTGATAAGCCTAAGCAAACGGATGAATTTTCGGATGCAGCATTCAAAACTAAGACGAATGAAGATCAAAATGAAGAGAAACCTGCTAAAAAAGTTAAAAGAAAAGCTACCGAGGAGCAACTAAACCACCCTTTACATGGCGTAAAACTAACTTATATTTTAGAAACTCTGGTAGATTATTATGGTTGGAAATACTTAGCTGACCGTGTCAATATCCGTTGCTTTATGTACAATCCAACCATAAAAGTTAGCATCAAATTTTTAAGGAAAATGGATTGGGCTCGAGAGCATGTTGAGGATATCTATATGGATATGTTAGAGGATGAAGATTATCTAAAAAGACATGTGAAATAAAAATAACATGAATGCAATCTTTGAGCTATCTGTGTGTTCATAATTTTAGTTACTTTTAATCCATACTAACCATAATTTAAACACCACCATAAATTGCCAAAGTCAATTAATATATGAACCTATACAACTACTATAAAAAAATTCTTGAAAAATCACAAAGTTTAGTTCAAGGGGTTTATCTAAGTTATGTTAACAATAAAATCAACGGCAGGTTTAATAACAAATTTAGCTACGTATGTTATTAAATTATTTTGTATATTTAAACTCTTACTACTCAAACGTTAAATAAAATGAAAAACTTATTACTTATTCTAATTATTGCTTCAATCAGTACAATTTCCTATTCTCAAAACCCTCGCCTAGTGTTTTCTAATAAAAACTTAGCAACCTATAAACAAGCCACTACAATGGTTATGTTAAAAGAAAATAATCGTTATCACACAATATTAAAGAGAGTCATAGAAAAAAATTGGACTTTCAATAAATATGAATTTACAACAGAAGAAAAATTAAAAACTAAATACAAAGAGAAATCCCCATTACCAATCCTTGGATTTATAGAAGGCTATTCTGATTACGTTGGAACTAACGAATCTTCAAGAACTCTCGGGATTCAATCTATTGGTTTTGCAACTATGTTCAAATCAAAAAAGTATTATAACATGGAAAATAAGGAAGTCGTTCATGCTTTCAGTTTAAATAACATTGAAGATTTAAAAACTGAGAAATCTATAGAAGCCTTCTTTACGGTAATAATCCAAGATCTTAACAATTATCTTATTGTACTAGGAAACCCTGATAACAAAGTACATAGTAGAAAATCATACTGGAATTATACAAAAAGGAAAGATATTAAATCTTTTAAAAATAAAAAAATACTCTTATCAAAAAAAGATTCATGGAATGAGAAGTTTATGCTTGATGAAGAGGCTGCAAAAAAGTATAATTACCAGTTTGTTAGCGAAGAAAGAATTACAGAAGCAATATTAAACAATGAGGATGTTTTAATTTATTATTCTGACAATTGGGGACATATCAACTGGGCAAAGAATGGAGAACTAATAGAAGATATAATAAGGTCAAAGCAAAATATTATGTTTAAAGAGTTTAGAGAAAGACAAAATTAACATACTATTAAAACAAGGATAACACAATATTTGGTTTACGGATAAATCAAAATAGTAAAGCTAGGTTGTTATTGTCTTTTAAATCCTTATTTCGGATTTTTTTTAGTGTTGACTAGTTACGTTGTTAAATAACTGACAACCCTAAATCCGTACTAACCATAAGTACTATGTTAAAAAACAAATATTGAAGCAGAAAAATGATAAATTTTCAACTTATACAATCGAATTTAAAATGATTGAACTTGAACAGTATTTATAAAAGAAAATTGAATAATCATTTAAAAATAGGCCTAACAAGAAAATCATATAGTACTTCAAGTTGTATTTATTGCTATTATTGAATCTATATTAATAATTTTTACAATTTTTGAGAAATAACTTTTGCATATAGATGCTAATTAAAGATGAGAAAACTGATAACAAATTGTAAATTTCAAGCACGACCGACTCAGGAAAATTTTATTCTCAAAAATACAATTCAGTTAAACTTATAATAATTAAGTTTGGCTCGATTTTTTCAGTGTTGTAATTCAAATAAAAAGCATATTTTTGTCTAAACTTAATCATCACATGAAATTATCACTTTTTGTAGTACTATCTTTTCTTTACACTGTATCTTATTCTCAAGAAAATGACGAAATATTTTCATACTATTTCAAATCAAAAACTACCCAATTTAATACAGTCAACCAATTTAAATCAAATCAAATTGGAGAATACAAACTGATGGAAGGTAAATCTAACCTTTTTTCTAATTACGCTTTAAGAATGGAAGCTGGTGAAAATTTAATAATTGATCAAACTGGAATTTATATCTTAAAAAACAAAATATTAAGTATTTCAAGAACGGAGATTAGAGAAAATTCGAAATATAGTATTTCAAATGGGTATTTACACGGTGTATTAAAAAATGACTCACTTGCTGTTGCATTACAAGATGAATTATTTTATTTTTTAATGCCCACAAAAGCTTACTTATATGAACTTTCAAATTCAAATCAGCAGTTAATTGATATGCCAAGTGATTCATATCTTATTTTAACACAAGAAAGCAACACTTATTTCTCCATATTAAAAATTGAAATCAATAATCAAATTGTAACTCTATCCGAATTAGATATGAATTATAAGGACACAAAAACGGTACAGCATGAGTCGATCACCGAAAACGGTATAGAAACATTTATATTAAATCCTACTGAAAACCAATGGAATATGATTCTATCACATTTTATCAGTTATGAACTCTATTCTGTATACTAGACAATTCAACACTCAAATTAGACGATTCAAAAAATCAAAGGTCTTTTAAACCTTTTTTTAAATAATATTTGTAAAAAAACAAAATGAAAAAATTAAGTATAATTTTCAGTTTAATAGTAATATCAACCACTCTTTATAGTCAAGAGATAACTAACTCAATTCGTGGAAGAATTACTGATAAACAATCACAATTTCAAATTCCTGGAGTCAAAATCAGCATCAAGGATAGTAATCCATTTAAAGGTGCCGTAACAAATTTTGAAGGTATTTATGAAATAACAAATGTGCCAATTGGCAGACTTGTTTTAGAAATTTCAGCTGCAGGCTATGAAACCGTAACGATTCCTAATCTAGATTTAAAATCAGGAAAAGAATTAGTCATAAATGTTGGTATAGAAGAATCTATTGAACAACTTGAAGCTGTCACTGTAACCGCAAACTCAAACAAGGACGGAACTTTAAATAAAATGGCATCTGTAAGTTCAAGAACAATTTCTACAGAAGAAGCTGGTAAATTTGCTGGGACATTAAATGATCCCGCAAGAATGGTTCAAAATTATGCAGGTGTTTCTGGTGGAAGTGATGATAGAAATGACATTATTATTAGAGGAAACTCTCCATTAGGTGTATTATGGAGATTGGAAGGTATAGATATTCCAAGTCCAAATCATTTTTCTACATTAGGAACTACAGGTGGTCCTGTTAGTATGTTAAACATAAACAATTTATCTAACTCAGATTTTTTCACCTCAGCTTGGAGTGCTGATTATGGAAATGCGTTATCTGGCGTGTTTGATTTAAAATTAAGAAATGGAAATAATAGAAAACATGAATTTCTTGGTCAAGTTGGCTTTAATGGTTTTGAATTAGGAGCTGAAGGGCCATTTTCAAAAAAAAGTAATGCATCTTATTTAATTAACTACCGTTACTCAACTTTAGCTGTCATGTCAGCTTTAGGATTGGATCTAGGTGTGGGCGCTGCTGTTCCTCAATATCAAGATTTAACTTTTAAATTTAACTTTCCAACAAAAAAAGCTGGACGCTTTAACATTTGGGGAATTGGTGGTGTTAGTTATATTGAATTATTAGCAACTGAAAAAGTTGACTCTACTAATCTATTTTCAGATAACGCTCAAGACTCAAGGTTTGATTCAAAAACAGCTGTTATTGGCGGGTCTCATAAATACTTTTTTAATAAAAATACGTTTTATGAACTAATTGTTGCCTATTCATTATCTAATACAACTGGATCGTTTGACTCACTAACGAATGGTATTGGAAGTGAAACATTTAATGTGTTTGGCTTTGACAGAACACAAGAAAAACTATCTTCAAATCTAAAAATAAACCATAAAATAAATTCAAAAAACACTGTTTCGGCCGGTATAATAGCAGAAAATTACTTTACGAACATTAAGGATTCTGTGTTTGTTTTTGACACCTATTTTACTACTGCAAACGACAAATCAAATGCCGTTTTATTTCAATCTTACATAAATTATCAGCATAAATTTAATGATAAATTATTATTTAATGGTGGACTCCACTCTCAACACTTTTTATTAACCAACTCAAATGTGATTGAACCACGAGTAGGATTTAAATACAAACAGAGTAGAAGACATTCATTTAGTATTGGATCTGGAATGCATTCACAACTACAGCCTATTCCTTTTTATTTTAACAAAAATAAAGATGCCAACGAATCGGTAGTCTTAGCAAATCAACAAATTGGTTTTAGTAAAGCTATTCACAATGTTATAGGCTATGATATACAGATTACAGAGCATACACGCTTAAAAACTGAACTTTATTACCAATATTTATATGATATCCCTGTAGATACTGCTGCTTCATCTTTTTCTATGTTAAACGAAGGTGCAGGGTTTGTACTTCCCAATGGAACTGGTTTCACTAATGAAGGAACCGGATACAATTATGGAGCAGAAATTACATTAGAACGGTTTTTAGATAGAGGTTTCTATTACTTATTAACGACTTCTATATTTAATTCTAAGTTTGAAGGAAGTGATGGTATCGAACATAACACAGCTTTTAATGGAAACTTTGTACTTAATGTCTTAGCTGGAAAAGAATTTAAAATTGGTAAACAAGCCTCTTTTGGTTTAGATTTGAGAGTCACTTATGCTGGAGGAAAAAGATATACGCCTATTAATCTTGAAGCATCAATCTTAGCAGGAACTCAAGTTTTGAAAACTGAAGAGATATTCGAAAGTCAATTAGATAATTATTTTAGAACTGATTTTAAAATGACCTTTAAACTTAATGGTAAAAAAATGAGTCAAGAATTCTCTGTTGATTTACAAAATATATCTAACCAAAAAAATATTTTCCAGAAAGGATATAATAACAAAACTCAAAATATTGGTGTGACTTATCAAAGAGGATTCTTTCCAAATGTACAGTATAAAATAAATTTTTAAATTGACTTAAAAATTATTTTGTAAATTTAAATTTAAAAAATTTGAAATTCATTAAAGCAGATAATATTAAAATAATAGGATTTAATGACTTATGGTTAAGAATCATAGGAATACCTCTAATTGGTATAATAATCCCTTTTTTACTTATAGACTCTCACCAAATTGATTCTATCCTATCCTATTGGGTGTGTATAGTTATTAGTATTGGTTTTACAACTTTTTATTGGCTTTTAGACAGATGTATTATAATATACATTAGAAAACGATTTGAACATAAAGATTTTAAAAAAAGACTCATCATTCAATCTATAATAATTATAGTTTTAACTGTAACAATTTGCATATTATCAAATTATTTAACTAGTCATGTCTTTTCAAATTTCAGATATATCAACATCCCCCTTCATAGACTTATAATTGTAAGCTTGGTTATTTCGACACTTGTCGTTTCCATTTATGAGACATGGTATGCTTTTGGAATTTTTAAAGACAGTTTAATACAAAATGAAGCATTAAAAAAAGAGAACTCTGAAGCACAATTACAAACGCTAAAGAATCAACTTAAGCCTCATTTTTTATTCAATTCCCTAAATACATTAGCTTCCATTATTCCTGAAAATAAGGAAATGGCGGTCAAGTTTGTTGAAAATTTAGCAAAAGTTTATCGGTATATTTTACAAATAAAAGACAAAGATTTAGTTACTTTAGAAGAAGAATTAAAATGTATTACCGCGTATGAATACTTAATAAAAATTCGCTTTGGCGATAACATTAATTTTACTAAAAATAATTTTATTGAATCAAATCAAAATTATGTCATTCCACTGTCTATTCAAATGCTAATTGAAAATGCGATTAAGCATAATATCGTGTCAAAATCTAAACCACTGCTAATTGAGTTAACTGTAAACCAAAATTCATTATCTGTAAAAAACAACTTACAATTAAAATCATCCATAGAAGACTCAACAAAAGTAGGTTTAAACAACATAAATAAACGTTTTGAATTATTAACAAATCAATCTATTCAAATCAAAACAACAAAAACAGAGTTTGAAGTTATCATTCCATTACTCAAAATTGGAACTACATTATGAAGATTATTATCATTGAAGACGAACCATTTGCTGTCAAACGTTTAAAAGAATTAATTTTCTCCATTGAACCCTTATGGGAAATACTTAATGTATTTGATGACATTGAAAGCTCTGTTAATTGGTTAAAATCTAATACACATCCAGACCTTATGTTCATGGACATTCAGTTATCTGATGGCTTTAGCTTTGATATCTTTGATCAAGTTAAAATCAAATCAAAAATAATTTTTACCACTGCTTTTGATAATTATGCCATTCAAGCTTTTAGACATAATGGATTAGACTACTTGTTAAAACCTGTTGAAAAAAACCTATTGGAAGAAAGTATCCTAAGATTTAAAACTCTAAAAAATGAGTCCATAATTGATTATGAATCTCTTTCAAGCTTAATTGCAAAAAAAGAAATAAGTTACAAAAAACGGTTCTTAACTAAAACGGGAGACCAATTAAATTTTATTGACACTGAAAATATAGCTTATTTCATTTCAGAATCCAGTTATTCAATTCTAGTTTCCAAAACTGCCAATCAATATATTCTAGATGGCACATTAGATGCTATTGAATCCCAATTAAATCCTGATAAATTTTATCGGATTAATAGAAAACAAATTGTTGCCTTATCTAGCATTAACACGATAAAAAATTATTTCAATAATCGTTTAATCCTGACCCTTACACCTAAATTAGAAGAAGATAGTATTGTTAGCAGAACAAAATCTAAAGATTTTAAAGCATGGTTAAATAGTTAAAATCTTACAAAACAAATTGTTCTTCAGCCACTTTAGAAAACAAAAAAGCCTTTGATATTATATCAAAGACTTTAAAAGTATCTTAATGTTATTATTTCAAATCAAATTGTTTTTCAGCCATTTCAGAAATATATTCCCCAATTGCTAAAGATGCAGTTGCAGCAGGTGAAGGTGCGTTTAAAACATGAATAGAATCATCAGTAGATTCAATTTTAAAATCATCACGTGTATCACCATCCTCTTTCAACAATAACGCTCTTACTCCAGAACGTCCGGGTTTTAAATCATCCATTGTTAAAGATGGAATTAAACCTTGTAATGTTTTTAAGAATAGTCTTTTTGAAAATGCTCTACGGTATTCATTGATGCCGAATTTAACATTACTGAAAAATAATTTCCAAGTTCCTTTATACGTTAAAGCATCCCAAGTATCTCTCATACTGAAAGCTGTTTTAGAATAACCTTCACGTTTAAACGTAAATACTGCATTTGGTCCGCACTCTGTATCTCCATTTGTCATTCTTGTAAAATGAACACCTAAAAATGGGAAAGCAGGATCTGGAACTGGATAAATTAAATTTTTAACCTTATGCATGGCTTGGTCAGTCAATTCATAATAATCCCCTCTAAATCCAACTACTCTTTCTTTTAATTTTACACCATCTGCCTTAGCCATTCTATCCGCTTGCAAACCAGCACAAAAGATAAGTTTTTTGGCTTTAAATGTTTTATTTTCAGTCACTACTTCTTGAAAACCTTTCTTTTTATTTATAGCAATTACGCGTTCTCCTAATTGCACTCTTGAGTTGTCATTATAAGTTAATGCCACCTCAGCCATTTTATTAGTGGCACCCACAAAGTCAATAATACCTGTACATGGCACCCATAAACCTGCAATACCTTCAACAAATGGTTCGTATTTTTTAATTTCTTCTCCGGTTATTTTTATTAAACCCTCTGTATTGTTAGCAATTCCGTTTTCATAAATTTTCTCCATGAATTCTAAATCACTTTCTTTTGTAGCTACAACCACTTTTCCACAGACATCATGATCCACACCATGCTCTTTAGCAAACGCTACTAATTCATGGCGCCCTTGAACACAATTTTTAGCCTTTAATGATCCAGGTTTATAGTATAACCCTGAATGAATTACACCTGAATTATGTCCAGTCTGATGTGCTGAAAGTTTATCCTCTTTTTCAATTAAAACAATGTTTAATTTAGGATTTCTTTTCTGTAATTTATAAAGTGTGGCAGCTCCAACGATACCTCCACCAATAATTGCTATGTCAAAAGTGTTATTATTTTCCAAAATCTTGTAAATTTGATACAAAATTAATCAAAGAATTTAGTTGACACCTCAAAACCACATAAAATCACACAGCAAACGTCCTCATTTTAAGAATTTAGATGCTTTAAGATTCATTGCCGCCTGCTCAGTGTTTTTATTTCACTTTTTTAGTGAAATAAAAAATATCATACCGATTACAGAAAATAATTTTCTTTATAAAGGAATTACATTTTTCACTAGCAAAGGTTTATTAGGCGTAAACTTCTTTTTTGTATTAAGTGGCTTTTTAATTACCTATTTGATACTTTTTGAAATTAAACATCAAAAAACATTCAATTTAAAACACTTCCTAATTAGACGTACATTAAGGATATGGCCTTTATACTTTATAATTATTTGCATAGGCTTCATTATTTTTCCGCTTCTATTCTCAGATTATGAAACAAATCACCACGTCATAAACTATCTATTTTTCTTAGCTAATTTTGATGAAATATGGTATGGAGCTAATGACAGTATTAACTTTTTAACTTCTCCGTGGTCTGTTGCAGTAGAAGAGCAATTCTACTTAGTATGGGGTGTACTTTTATTTGGCTTATCTAAATTAAAAAAATTCAACCTAATCACATTACTAATTTTCCTATTAATCCTATCACTGGTATTCAGACTTCAAAACTATGAAGACCTTAGAATCATTTACTATCACACGGTATCCGTTATGCCTGACATTTTAGTTGGAGCTCTATTGGCCTATTCTTACTTTAAGAAATCAACTTGGATTGAAAAACTAAAAAAATTGAACAAACTTAAAATTGCCCTTATTTATGGTCTTGGTTTTATTCTAATTTTACTAAAAACTAAATTATTCATTGGCTATTTTATAGTAGTTGAACGTTACGTTTTTGCTTGCTTCTTTGCCTTTATACTCTTAGATCAAATTCATTTAAAAAACTCACTATTTAAATTCGGAAATTTCAAGTTATTTAATCATTTAGGAAAAATATCTTATGGTTTATACATGTATCATTTAGTCCTTTTATTTGTTTTACAGAAACTCATGACTATACTAATACAAGAACTAAACTTAGGTAATTACCTGTCTGTAATTATTTACTTCACATTAGCTGTCCTAGGTACATACTTAACATCAATGCTGAGTTATAAATTTATAGAGAAACCAATTTTATCTTTAAAAAAACGATTTAGTTAATATGAAAATTGTTATTTTAATCATATCATTTTTTTGTGCCTCAACACTTTTTTCTCAATCAGAAAATTCTAAAAATAGATACTCAAAAATAAATTGGATTACTTATGATTCGAACGTAGAAAAAAAGCACCTTTGGAAACAATCCATCATTCCGTTAGTTTTCGGTATAACAGCGCTTTCAACAAATCAACTTCCTCTAAAACAAACCGTTCAAAACTCTATAAGAGCTCCATTTAATGATTATAAGACCTCTATTGATAATTATACTCCCTATGTACCTATAGCCTTAATGTATTCAGCAGATATTTTTAAATTTAAAGCAAAACATTCCATTTGGAATCAGACTAAATATTTGTTTTTTTCAGAATTTGTTACTGCTGGTGTTATTCAAATTCTAAAACACAGTCTAAAAATAGAAAGACCTGATCAAAACTCCGATAATTCGTTCCCTTCCGGACACACTGGACAAGCTTTTGTTGCTGCTCAAGTTTTACGTCAAGAATTTAAAGACACTCAACCGATATTAGCTTACAGCGGTTATTTATTTGCTGCTACAACTGGAACGCTTAGGATTATAAATAATAGACACTGGCTGCCAGATGTATTAATGGCGGCTGGAATAGGAATTTTAATCACCAATATTATTTATCATTTTGAGCCACTTAAAAACTGGAACCCATTCAAAACTAAACCCACAAGTTTATCTTTACAAATCTCCCCTACTTTTAACGATCAATATACAGGAATTAACCTAAAACTACAGCTATGAGTCACCCCATTATAAACACACACGGTATTTGCAATTTATCAGTAGTTCCTGTTCGTATTGGTCCTACTGATGAAGCCGAGATTGTTACTCAATTACTATTTGGTGATTATGTTACGGTTTTAGAAAAAGGTAACCCTTGGATAAAAATAAGAAATCATGCTGACAGCTATGTGGGGTGGATGGATTTTAAACAATTATCGTATTTAACTGAAATTGAATTCAATAAAGGAATAAATGAAAAAACGCCTTATATTGTCAATCAACCAACAATTGAAATTGTTAGTTCACAAGGTGAACAAACCTTATTTTTAGGCTCAGTACTACCATTTTTAAATAACGATATATTTAACATTACAACAACAAGATATGAGGTAATATCAGAATTGAATACACCACACCTTGCCCCTACAGAATATGCTCAACTGTTTTTAAACACACCTTATTTATGGGGAGGGAAATCTATTCATGGTATTGATTGCTCTGGGTTAGTTCAGAACGCTTTTAAACATTACTCTTTTTCATTACCAAGAGACGCAAGTCAACAAGTACATATTGGTGAATTAGTACAATGGGAGGGTAGAAAAACTGGTGATGTTGTTTTTTTTAAGTCTAAAAATGGAAACGTTACTCATGTTGGAATATTAACTACAAAGAACACAATTATTCATGCACATGGAAAAGTACGTATCGATAAAATTGACGATAAAGGAATATGGAATTCAGATCTAAATTATTACTCTCACTTAACATTTTGCATTAAGCGTTTTTTATAATCTACCTTTATTCTTTTTTAAGAACAAATAAAAGTTCAAAGCTAGCTCCGTATGTTTAATATTGGAAAATTCGTACTAATGATTAGCTTTGTACAAAAACATAATTATGGCTAGTTCATTGGTAAATATTTTTAGAACCTCAGATTTAGGACCGTTGAGTCAATACACCGTTGAAAAAACAAATTATTTATTATCAAGTATAGGGGTAAGTAACGACTACTTGAACTTTACAAGAACACTTATATTGTTTTTTATTGTTGTTGGTTTTAGTGCCATATTGTGGTGGGCCAGTAGAAAGGTCATGATCATAGTAGTACATAAATTAGCTTCAAAATCTAAAACAAAATGGGATGATTATTTAGTTGAAAAACGTTTTTTTGCAGTAATTGCCAACTTGATTCCATTGATTTTCATGGACAATTTAATCAAAATGGTTTTTTTAAACTATCAGTCATTGACTAATTTCCTACTTAAAATGATGGATGTAGTTATTGTTTTTGTTTTATTGATAGCCATTTTAAGATTTTTATCGACCTTTGAAAAAATATTATCTGAAAGAGAGTCTTTAAAAGATAAACCGCTACAATCTTATTTTCAATTAGGGAAAATACTAACAAGTGGCTTTATGATAATTTTAGGGTTATCCATTGCAACTGGTCAGTCTCCACTCTATTTTTTAACCTCATTAGGAGCAGCAACTGCTATTCTATTATTAGTTTTTAAAGACACAATCTTAGGTTTTGTTGGCTCAATTCAATTAGCAGCAAATGATATGATAAGAATTGGAGATTGGATTACAATGGAAAAATTTGGAGCAGACGGAGATGTTATAGAAATTACATTAAACACTGTAAAAGTTCAAAATTTTGACAAAACAATTACTACAATCCCTACCTATTCATTTATTTCAGATTCATTTAAAAACTGGAGAGGGATGGAGAAGTCTGATGGTAGGCGAATTAAAAGAGCATTAAATATCGAACTAAGTTCTATTAAATTTTGCTCTTCAGAAATGTTAAATAAATTACAAAAAATTGATTATTTAAATCAACATATACAAACAAAAGAAGAAGAGATTACCCAGTATAACTCAGAACATAAAATAAAAACAGAATTCTTATTGAATGGTCGTCATCAAACAAATATTGGATTGTATAGAGAATATATTACCCAATACTTAAAAAATAACACAAACATTAATCAAAGTATGACT
>Ga0256845_1000156_pt1 | contig 62577 bp, 52 predicted proteins | sample RiftiametaG_FD_189101 | JGI IMG/M metagenome (GOLD analysis project Ga0256845, IMG submission 189101) | Tube worm associated microbial communities from hydrothermal vent at the East Pacific Rise, Pacific Ocean - Riftia | ecosystem: Host-associated > Annelida > Integument > Unclassified ...
TTGATCTTTTAAAGCTATCTTTAAAGGGTTATCATGAACCAAACAAATTTCAGTAAAAACACACAAAAAGCGTGTCAAGCAATTATTACCCTTTTTTTAGTAATTACGCTGAATAGTTACCCTTTTTTTAAACTTATCCCAATATGAATATGAATTTGAGCGAGCAATTTTATTTATTCATCTTTATTAATTTGGGATCTACTGTTGCTTAGTGGTAGTGCAGTGCCAACCCAATGTTATTAAGTTAAGAAAAAACACTCAACCTCAACCTTCTTGATTCACCTGAATTTATTCAGCGACACAAAACTAAACCGACCGCATTTACTCGCTCTCGTAAACTCTTCTTTAAACCCCTGTGTTTATTTTTATTAAACCTTCTTAAAAACTCGATCCAAGATGAACTAGACGCTTTTTTTCAACATTTTAATCAAACCAAATTTGAAAAATGAGTCGTCACTAAATTAGCTCTCACACAAGCACGCTGATTTTTATCTTATAAAGCATTCAGTGAATTATCGGATCGCTTTATTGAGCCGTTTTATATTCATTCAACCACAAAAAAGTGGAATGGTTATCGCTTGCAAGCGGTTGATGGTAGTACTTTACGATTACATGAAGCGGATGAATTAAAAGAATATTTTGGCGGACAGAAAGGTGGCGATGATATGATCCCTATGGCTCGATTATCATCATCCTTTGATGTGATGAATGGTTTAACAACCGATCTACAGATCGCACCTTATAGCTCCTCTGAGCGAGATTTAGCCGCGATGCACTTGATGAAATCGAAACCAAACGATCTTATGATTTATGATCGTGGTTATCCCGCTTTTTGGTTTTTTGCTCTACATAGGCAGTATCAACAGCCATTCTCGGCGAAAAAATTCCAGAAATATTATTTTAACCCATTGATTATTAAAAAAAATATTTTCACCAAGAATTGCTGAGTAGTTATTACACTATTTGCGCCTAAAATAGCATAAAAAGCCTTCACTAAAACTACTAAGCTTTTACTACTCCTAAGGGGCAGGTAGCAAGTTCGACTCTTGCCAAGCGCGCCATATTTTCCATTTTAGCTTTATCATATTTTTTTACTGAAATCAGTGGCAGCAGCAAAGTATCTAATAATCATGGCGTTAACAGGTGTCTCAAATTTGATCCAAAATAGTCAGCTATTTTTATTGGAAAATGAGCCAAGTTTAACCTTAATAATGTCGTAATTCAGTTATACTAATTCTTCATACTACGATTGGTTGAAATGATGCTTTCTAGTGATTTGCCATTAGTCAGTTCGGTATTGATTATTTCTATTTCGCCTTCTATAAGTTTTTTTTCTAATACCTGTCCTATTAATTCACATATCTTTTTACCTTGTCGGTCAACCAATATGTACAGATCTTTAGAAGAAATCCGCGCCGCAAGCTTACAGCGTTTTGACTGATTGTTGACCATGATTTTTAGCCAAGTACCTACTGTAACAAAACGAATGTCAACCTTTTTTACCATCGATCGTAATTCTATCGCGTCCTTTGATTGGGTTTTACGCCCTGCGAGTTTGGTTGATTTGTTTTGCGTTATATCGACTTCAGTTTGGCGCGTTGTGCTTTGTTGCTTATTTTTTAATGGGCGATCCGCTTCCAATGGATGTTCGTTTTTTATCGATTTTCCAAGTTGAATTTGTGATATATTCGAGACGTATTTTTCTAATTCATCTAAACATCGTTTGCTGGAGTCCTGATAAAAATCTACTTTCTGCAACGGAATGATATCCTTGTTCTTCAACTGAGCTTCAAATTCGCTGGTCGTTAGACTAAGAGAGCGATTGCCGTCAGTGTTCGCAAAAATATGCCGGCCAATATTTTCAATCGATAGTATCAGTTTGTGTAATGTCTTTTTATCCCCGGATAGCAACCAGAACCAAGGAAATTTTTGTGAATTTTTAACTATCTTTAATATACTTGGTTCAATATCACTAATGGGTTGTTCATTTGTAAACTTGGTGGTTAAGGACTGGATATTTGGCTCGAAATAATAAAATAGTTGTTCTAACGGGGTGTATGTGGCTAGTTTGTCTTTGCGTTCACCGGTTTGTATTTGTTCAGTTTGTGGCTGTAAATTACTATATATATCGGAAGGTTTTAGTCGTAGAATTTCATCTTGGTTTACATTGCTTGTAGTCGGTTGCTGTAAATCATTGGATTCTGAAATAGTTTTCTCAGATTGACTGATTAAAGCAATATGCATTAACTCTATTTCTGACACTAGTTGTTCAGCCAATGCTTCATCAAGTGAAATTTTCTTGAAACCCCTTTTTAATTGCTGGTTGATTTTAGGTAAGTTTTCAAAAAGTTGATCAAGTGATGTTTTATTTTGTATCGGTTTTAAGCTAACAATTAATGTTTTTACTAGCTCTAGTGCTTGGCTAAATGCATTGTCATCATTTCTTAAAAATTCCAGCTCTAACAATTTATACCAAGCTTGATCAATGATATTTGTTACGACTTGTGGAAGATCTTCAATCTGGTTGATTTGGTTGATGATTTGTTTTACCACATTATGAGCAATAATTATTTTTGCTTTACTTAACTCGGTTTCTTTTAATCTTTTTTCGAAAATAAGAGACCGTTTTTGTTGGTTACTTTTTATTTTTTTTATCTGTTGTAGAAGGTTACTAAAATGTTCGCTTAAAATTGAATTATCAAAGTCAGAAAAAACCAATAGCTGAGACAATTTTGTATAAGTAGGATAACCAATTTTACTTTCATCTTTCCAGAAAGGAGCATATTCAATGAGTTCATTTAATAATAGGGTTCCAGGGTGATTGCTATCCAGAATGAGTTCTGGTTTAGCGATCGCTAATCGAAATAGAGGGAGTTGGATTTGTTCGATCAATAACTCTAATCGCTGTGGTAGAGGATCGTATTCTTTGAGGTAGCTAAAGAACGTTTTTTTAAAAACATTGACAAGGCCAAAAATAGGGAATTTTTTAAAACTTTGTTTTAGTGATGTTTTCTCATTGTCAGTCATTTTACTCAGAACCAGCTCTAGATAGGCGCTAGAAGGTTGATTGGAGCGATTATTTGCAGCAATTGGCTTGAGCTTTTCTGTTTGGTCGATTCTAAGTTCAATATCCAATAAAATCTTAAGAATTAAGCGGCTAGCCTTTTTTTCTGCCGATTTATCGACAGGCACAGCTCTAACTGTTTTCAGCAATGATAATAATTGAGATTGAGAATTTTCCAACATCACTTTAAAAGTTTTTGGGTCCGATATGATTAGGCTATTGGTCATCTAGAACAATAAATTAATTATAGTAGAATAATTGACTTTAGTTGAATATTTAAACCTAAAATAATCAGTTGGAAGTTCAGTTTTTTAAAACCTTTGCTAAAGACATTATTTGCGTTTCTTGAGAAATATTAGTAAATTAGTCTGTATGTTAAGAATAAAATATATCAGGTTGTGCTATTGGCCACTAAAATAATACTATTTGCGACCCCCTTTTTTTTCTTATTGATTTTCATAGAGTTATGGGTTAATAAACGTCGTAACGCTGGTTTCTATCGACTCAATGATGGATTAACTAGTTTGTCGTTGGGAGTGATTAGTCAGACTAAAAAATTAGTAATGTTTAGTTTTGCTACGATGGTTTATAGCGGGCTATCCAATTATTTGCAATTTATTCAACTTTCCAGTGGTTCAGCCTTTACTTGGATATTAAGCTTTGTATTATACGATTTTCTTTATTATTGGTATCATCGTTATTCACACCAGATTAATTTTTTATGGGCGTCTCATGTGGTTCATCATCAAAGTGAAGAATTCAACCTAACCACAGCACTCAGGCAAACAAGTAGTTCTGTTATGGTGTGGTTTTTTTACATCCCAAGCTTTCTAATAGGAATTCCTGCTGAGGCCTTTTTTGTCAGTGGTGCACTTAATCTTGTTTATCAATTTTGGGTGCATACCCAACTGATAGGTAAGCTAGGTATATGGTTTGAATTTATTTTTGTGACACCTTCACACCACCGAGTCCATCATGGTCAAAATCAATTATATATCGATAAAAATCACGGCGGCGTTTTCATTATTTGGGATAGATTCTTTGGCACCTTTCAACAAGAAATGGATAATGAAAAGGTGATTTATGGAGTAAGAAGACCGGTCTCTAGTTTTAATCCTATTTGGGCCAATCTACATACCTGGTATTTGTTGTTGATTGATGCGGTTCGAGCGCGACGATGGAGAGACAAGTTGAGAATTTGGTTTATGCCAACAGGCTGGCGTCCTGAGGATGTGGAAAAAGCCCATCCATTGATTAAATGCGATCCTTACCAGCAAAACAAGTACGATATAAAAAGGTCACACAAAGTAAAAATTTATGCCTTATTTCAGTATGTTTTTGGTACGGTGTTTGGGGTTGTGTTCATTCAATCCAGCCAAATCCTTGGATTCGAGCATCAATTGTTCATCTGGATGATGATTACTTTACCCTTTATAAGTAACGGATTCATATTGGAAGGGCGAAATTTCGCATTAAAGTTTGAACTCGGGAGGCTTATTTTGTTGATACCGGTATTTTACTTATTAAGTGAATATTTTAGTCAAAATCTTATTAACCTCGTAATCGGTTATATATTATCATCGTTCATCTTGGCCTTTTTTATGCTCAATTCAAAGCCGCATCGATCAGCCGTTACTGGGCAGTAGTTCAGCGCAATATATATTCACTGAATTAAGGCGCAGTTCTTCCTCTTAATTTTGATATCGACGCCGAACTACCGAATAATACAATAAAGGGATCACTACTAAGGTTAAAAGCGTGGCAATTAATACGCCACTGATCAAACTAACCGCCAACCCGTTGAATATCGGATCGTCCAGTATAAATAACGCATCTAGGATCGCAGCCAATGCAGTGAGAACAATGGGGCGAGCTCGGGTCGCAGATGCTTCAATGACCGCTTGTTTAAGATCAGCACCAGCGGCTAACCTAAGATTAATAAAATCGACCAGTAATATTGAATTCCTTACAATAATACCAGCAAGTGCAATCATACCTATCATTGATGTTGCGGTAAATTGTGAACCAAACAAGGCATGTCCCGGCATGATTCCAATTAAGGTCATTGGGATCGGAGCCATGATGATTAGAGGCATCGCATAAGATCGAAACTGTCCAACGATTAGCAAAAAGATAACAATTAACCCGACTGCGTAGGCAATCCCCATATCACGAAAAGTTTCATAGGTTATTTGCCATTCACCATCCCATTTAATGCTGGATATATAAGGGTTTTGGGGCTGACTAGTGAGTGCCTGTTCTAACGCTGGATATTTTTCATCGATAGCCGACATGATAGAAAACATTCCGTAGAGAGGGCTATCCGTTTCACCGACGCCATCGGCGGTGACATAAACCACAGGCAATAAGTCTTTATGATATCGATTTTTTTCCAATTGAGTTTTGTGAACGGCTACCAATTCTCTGATGGGGATGAGTTCTCCGTTTCTCGCTCTAACTTTTAATTGTAATAGTTGTCCGATAGAGGATGTATCTGCCTCGCTAAATCTTAATCGGATGGGAACAGCATAGCGCGCTGTATCGCTATGCAAAAAGCTGGCGTCTTCGCCCGATATTGCCGTGGATATGGCTGCAACAATAACGGCCTGTGAAACACCGAGTTGTGCCGCTTTTGGTTTATCCACAGTTAAAATTAATTTCTTGGAATCGGCTTCAACACTGTGATCAATATCAACCACCGAGTCTATCGTCGCAAATTGATGAGCTATTTCTTTGGCGAAATTCATTTGTTCGGGATAATTTTGGCCGTAGATCTCTGCAACAATAGGGGATAGTACTGGAGGGCCAGGTGGTACTTCGACGATTTTAACATTCGCATTGAAGGTATTTCCGATTTCTTGCAAAGGCTGTCTTACTGACAACGCAATTTGATGACTGCTTCTTTTTCGCTCGCTCGCATGCTTCAAATTAACCTGCAAATCGCCCATATTATGAGATGTTCTTAAGTAGTACTGTCTGACAAGACCGTTAAAATTAATTGGAGCGGCACTGCCAGCATAGCTTTCAATGTCTAAAATTTCCTCAATTGATTGCAAATAAACCGCTAATTCGTCGAGTACTCTATTGGTTTGTTCAAGGGTGGTGCCTTCTGGCATATCCACAATGACCTGGAATTCAGACTTATTATCAAAGGGTAGCATCTTTAAAACTACGTGCTGCGAAAGGAGCAGAGATATTGAAGAGATGATAAGGATCACTAATGATAAATATAATATTCGACGTTTGCTCGATGAGTTTTTACTGTAAAGGAAAGGGCTCATCATTTTAGAACTCATCCGATAGAAGATGCTATCTTCAGTTTCCTTAAACGACTGCTTAGCAATATTTTTCTCTTGCTTATTTTTGCTCACTTTGTATATAAGCCACGGTGTAAAAATAAAGGCAATCAATAAAGATAAAAACATACCAGCGCTGGCGTTGATCGGAATGGGACTCATATAAGGGCCCATTAAACCAGTCACAAATGCCATTGGTAAAAGGGCAAAAATAACGGTAAAAGTAGCCAGTATGGTTGGTCCGCCCACCTCATCAACAGCTAGAGGAATAGCCTCTTGAAGTGATTGTTTACCCATTTTTATATGTCGATGGATATTTTCCACCACCACGATTGCATCATCAACTAAAATGCCTATGGAAAATATTAGAGCAAATAGCGACACTCGATTAATGGTAAAACCAAATGCCCAGGAAGCAAACAAAGTTGCCATTAACGTCACAATCACCGCAGCGCCCACGACCATTGATTCTTTAAAACCTAGTGCCAGCCAAACCAGTAAAACAACCATAAAAGTCACAAGGAACAGTTTTTTTATTAGATGGTTAGCTTTATCGGTGGCCGTTTTTCCATAATCTCTGCTGGTGGTTATTTTGATGTTTTCGGGTATATAGGAGGCACGTAATTGTTTTAACCGCTGATCCACACGATCAACCACATCGGCGGCATTAATACCTGTTTTTTTTGCGATGACGATAGTCACGGCGGGGAGGGCGGTTTGTTGAATCGGATTGCTATTTTGTTGATAGTTGATTGCTTGATAAATTTGAACAATATTTTGGGGTGTATCTCCGGTTCTTTCGATTGTTGCAATATCGCCTAAAAATACGGGGGCGTTTTTTGCGATACCAACGACTAGGTTGTTAAGTTCCAGCGCGCTTGTAAAGTAAGTTCCAGCCTGAACAGACACTAGGCGGTTATCTATCACAGTATTATTAGTATTCGCGGCAACATCTAGGGCGGCTCGCAAATCATCAAAGGCGATATTGAGTGAGGACATTCGTTGTGGGTCGAGTATTACTTTAACAACATCATCCGGTGCACCGATGGTGTATACATCATTAGTGCCTTCTATACGTTTAAGCTCTGCTTCAATCGAATGGGCGACTTTGGCTAGCGTAAAGCGGTCAACCAGTTGTTTATCACCACTGAGAGTCAATGCCATAATGGGCACATCGTCGATGCCTTTTGGCTTCACTATAGGCTGCATAATGCCTAAATTCCGTGGTAGCCAATCCTGATTTGAGTAAAGTTTATTGTACAGGCGAACCAGTGCTTTTGTTCGGGATTCGCCCACATCAAATTGAACGGATAATATCGCCATACCGGGCATCGAAGTTGAGTAAATATGTTCTATACCACTAATTTCTGAAAGAATATTTTCTGCTGGTGTCGCGACCAATGATTCGACTTCCATCGCTGAAGCGCCAGGGTAGGCAATAAAAACGTTGGCCAAGGTTACGTCAATTTGGGGATCTTCTTCCTTTGGGGTGACGATGATTGCAAATATTCCCAGTAATACTGCAACCAACGCAAGTAATGGCGTAATTTGTGCGTTAAAAAAAGCTTTAGCAATTCTGCCTGATAATCCTAACGTTTGTGGTTTCTTTTGTTCATTGTTCGGTTCTTCAGAAAGAGACACGTTAACCCCCTTTAGTTTGCAACTTGAGTAAGTGCACGGATCGCCGACTGAGGATTAGTGACCACTTTTTCACCTATTGAAAGACCTGAAATAACTTCAGTGTAGCCCGTTTCGATATGTTCGCCCAAGCGAAGCTGGCGTAAATGCAAACGATTTTTTTTGTCCAACACATAAATCGCCCGCAATTCAGAGCGCTTAACAATGCTTGAGTCAGGCACGGCTAATATTTTTCTCTGACCTGTTTTAAAGTAGGACTTAAGATACATTCCAGGGTACAAGCCCGTTATTTGTTCTGGCAATGCCACTCTTACTTTAAAGGTCGCACTTTTATCAGATGCGTAAGCATAAAATTTCAATCCCTGTTGTTTTTGTGTAAAAGAAAGGTTTTGTTTATCAGGCGAATAACCGGGTAGTTCTATAGTAACCTGTGAATGATGTTTAATGATCTCGATGTCTTTTTGTGGAATTTGCGCAACGACTCGAAGTTGATCTAACGATGTACCAATAAATAGTGGTGTACCCGGCGCTACAATTTCGCCAAGGTTAACCAGTCGCTCTAATACGACCCCTGAGTATGGAGCTGATATGACAGTGTACTTTAGTTGCTCTTTTTGTTTGTTAAGATGAGCGATTGAAGCGTCATTATTAGCATTGGCAATTTTAAACTGCGCTCTGGCACTATCTAAAGTTTGCTGAGAAGCTAACTTTCTTTTATAAATATCTTCAATTCTACTGAGTGCACTGCCTGCGTCTTTTAATGCAGCACGGCTAGCATTAAGTTCTGCGACTGCCGCTCCATAAGTCGCTTGCTGATTTTCGTCTCTTAACTTGATTAAGATACTTCCTGCAGATACCGCATCGCCAGCATCAAATAATATTTCTGCGATTTGTCCGGACGTTTGAGCGGCGAGTGTCGTTTGGTTAATAGCCTCTACTCTGGCATCAAGCTTTATCGATTTTGTAATAGTCATTTGTTCTACTTGACTGGTCTCAATATCAGCATGAGCGACAAAAGCTAAGCCAATTACTCCCATAGTCAATATTTGAACGATAAATTTGTTGGGGTGCATTTTTGCCTCCATTAATATCCACAATAGGTGTCTACCTGACATATTAGATAATTCTAATATTGTGGTTGCGCTAGTATCTATAAAAAAGGCCACTTTTTCAAGTAGCCTTTATAGAAGTATACTATTAGATAGTCGATTAGTTGATCCCGATCAAGTCGGATTTGTCGTTATTCAACATTTTTACCTTTTTCGAATAGAGCATCGATCGTTCCTTGTGCGAGCGGATGATAGCCAGGGCGAGCCTTATTGTAGATTGCTTTAGTAAAAGCTAATCTTTTGGGGTCTTGTAAAAGGGCTTTGTATAAAGGAACGATGAGTTTTCGACGACCTATGGAAATCATATAATCGGCTAAACGCGTATTAACGGCTGAGTTATTCCTTTTGATATTGAGCAATAACCATGCATGGGCAATTTCATTATTGGTTGATTGCGTTAGCTTAAACTGATTGTCTAGCTCTTCTAATTTGCTGAGTGAGATGTCTTGTGGCAAATTATTAATAAAATAAAGCCACTCATGTACCGTCCATTGATTAGTCGGGATGTTTTTTAATTTAAGATCATTACTAAACCAAGCATTCATATTTTCTTGAACCAGTTTGAAGACATCGGATGATGGTTTAGGTGCAAAACTTGGCAGCAAAGGTTGTGTGATCCAGCGGTTCACTTGTTCCATTGTTACTTTGCCTGGATGCTTTTCAAGCAAATTGCTTTTTAAATAATTAACAAAATTTTTGGTGTCAATACTTTGGAATGCATGGTCATCGAAATAGCGACGTAAGAAAATATCAAAATTCTTTCTTCCAAATTGTTGTTCTAGGTACATTAAAAACAATTGGCCCTTGGTATAAGGCACACTGGAAAATGCGTCGTCGGGATCTCTTCCTTCGATGGTAATATGTAAAATGGTGTCATCTTTAGGCAGTTCAACCAATTCCTTATTAAGGTCTTGCGCTGCTAAGGCTTGCTCCATTACGGCGCGATCTTTGCCATATACTGCTTCCATAATACGGTTTTCCACGTAACTGGTAAATCCCTCATTTAGCCACAGATCACGCCATGTGGCATTGGTTACCAAGTTACCTGACCAAGAGTGAGCTAATTCATGAGCTATCAGGCTAACCAGACTTTTATCACCGGCAATGACGGTCGGTGTAATAAAAGATAGTCTTGGGTTTTCCATGCCGCCGAAGGGAAAGGATGGAGGTAGAATTAATAAATCGTAATCGGTCCAGCGATATTTACCGTATAATTTTTCGGTCGCGTCAATCATTGCCTGAGTATCTTCAAATTCTTTTGCGGCAGCATCTAATAAAGATGGTTCAGCGTAAACAGCGGTCTGTTTTGACATTTTTTTGTAATGTATATTACCGGCAGCGATAGCAATTAAATAGGTCGGGATCGGTTGAGGCATTTCAAAATGATATAGGCCTTTTTTATTCCATTGAGGGTTATTTTTGGCACTCATGATGGGTCGTAATGTTGCAATGGTTTGGATATCGGCGCTATAAGATACTCTCATGGCCGGAGTGTCTTGAATAGGCATCCAGCTTCGGGCATGTATTGCCTGGGATTGGCTAAACATAAAGGGGTGTTTTTTACCTGCGGTTTGAATGGGATCAAGCCATTGCAATCCAGATGCTTCAGGCCGGGAATTGTAATGGATCCTTACTTTCTCCGTTCCTTTTGGCAAGGCGATCATTAGCTTACTGCCTTTAACGGCATCTCTTTTGGCTAGTTTAAAGGTGGTGTTTGACCAATTATTTCCATCAAAAGTTTCTGCTTTATGAATATCAAGGTCTCTGGTATCTAAAATCAGTGAATCAGTTGTGGTATTCAGATATTTTAATTGGTGTTCAATGCTGCCTTTTAATTGCTTAGTTTCAAAATCGACATTTAGTCGAAGATGTATATGAGTAGTAACAACGTCTTGATAATTGGCGTAAGTATGCCAGTCTTTTTCAAATGTGCTGGCTGACGCGCTTAATGTGATTAAACTAATACAGAACGTAATCAGGCGTGCAATTGGCTTTTTCATATTTTATCCTCTGAAATGCTCGGTTAATTTTTAACCGATAACGATCTAATCTATCGGTGGGGTAATTATTTGCCTCGTATTCTAACTGTTTTTTTAGCCACGTGGCTAAAAAACTACAATCACTTATTATTAGGTGGCTCGTTTCAATGCAAGTGATAAGCTTTTGAAGTAAGTGGTGAGTTTTAAAGGGCAGTTTGCGGAAAGGGCGCGTGATGTACTTCAATGAATTTAGCCGAGTTTAATTGTTCTAGGTTAAGGTCAGTCTTGCTAATTGCAATTTTCTTATGGTCATTTGAAAAAGGAAATTAACGAGGCCATGAATAACACTAATCCAATGAATTTGAGTATTTATTGATCCCTATTATCCTCCTAGCAATAACAATATTAGCTCTAATTTTCAAGCCGAAGTGGATCAACCAATCGGTTTTCGGCCTGATTTTTTAGATACAGGGTTTTAACCGGCTTATACAATTTCAACTGGATTTACACTGTCTCTAGCCATCTCTGCCTTTTTAGTCTTCACAAAACGATTGAGATCAAAAATTGTGTGCGATTCAGAGTCAAAAGGACCAACCAGTTTTTGTTCTCTGGTTCTATAATGATATCCATTGTCATCAATTACCATTCTTTCTTTTCGTGTGAAAGCCGACGCGGGTAGGTACCCATTGGTTCTACTTCTACTTTGAGTCTCCATTGTTGTTTCCCCGATAAGTTAAATGTTCTTAGTTTGAACATTTTGTTATCTAAAAGCATAAACCTAGAAAAATCTATTTTGCTGATCAATGCGTTATGCGACTCGGCGAGAAAAATTTGGGTCTATCATTACGGTGTTAAGAACGTAACCGGCTTTAATGAGCGGACTTAACAAAATATTAGACTCCTGACATTCTGATGTAGTATTACTAGGAAGGCACATTACTCCGCAGCTGGAGCAAGCTTTGACTTTTAATCGTCCTTTTTCAAAAATGGACCATTGATGAGTGTTCATTGACATGTGATTTCCTCATTAGTAGGTTGTTTACATTTGATGAGAGTATTATCCTGAATTGAATTATCCGTTTTAAGTGGAAATCAGATGATTGTTGTGTGCGAAATGTCTCAAGTCTATGTGGGATAATGCTAGGAATCTGTCTTAGGACCTAACGAGAAGGCCCTTAACTAAACAATTTCACCCACTTTCAAAATTTTAAGGGCATTGGTTCCGCCAAGCTTACCCATATGATCGCCCTTGGTCAGTAAAATTAGATCGCCATCTTTAAGGTCGATTATTTTTTTGATGGCTTCAATCGCCAGTCGGTTCACATCGCGTCGAGCTAACACCGTAGGATCAAAATGAAGTGCTTCAACGCCGCGATACAGAGCCATTTTTCGTTGAGTTCTTTCTAGTCGAGTTAGTGCGAATATCGGAATACCACTTCGGATACGTGACATCACTAACGGCGTTGAGCCTGATTCAGTTAAACAGGCAATCGCTTTGATACCATCCAAATGATTGGCTGTGTACATGGTTGCCATGGCGATTGCTTCATCGACATTATCCCAACGCAACTCTACTCGATGTCCGGATACTTTGTTGGTTTTTTCTTTTTCGGCTCCTAGACAAACTCGGGAAACCGCTTCAACCACTCGGATTGGATGATCGCCCATTGCCGTTTCGCCAGAGAGCATCACGGCATCTGTACCATCTAAAACCGCGTTGGCTACATCAAAAACTTCAGCACGAGTAGGAATAGCATTTGTGATCATAGATTCCATCATTTGAGTAGCGGTTATAACCGCTCTGTCCAGCGCTCTGGCACGTTGGATGATTTTTTTCTGTACGCCGATCAATTCTGCATCACCGATTTCAACTCCCAGATCGCCCCTTGCCACCATAACAGCCGCTGAGGCGATGATAATATCATCTAATACCTGATCGTCAGCAACGGTTTCAGCGCGCTCAATTTTAGCCACCATACCGCACTGACAACCTGCTTCCTTGGCGAGCTTTTCGGCTAGTCTCATATCATCTGCGGTTCGAGGAAAAGAGACAGCCAGATAATCGACGTCCATAAGTGCTGCCGTTTTGATATCACTGATATCTTTATCCGTTAACGCGGGTGCTGATAAACCGCCACCTTTGCGATTGATGCCTTTGTTATTGGAAAGGGCACCTCCTATGATGACTTTGGTAATAATTCGATTGCCATCAATTGAGGTGATCTCAAGCTCTACCCGTCCATCATCTAAAAGTAGAATGTCTCCAATATCGCAGTCTTGAGGCAGTTCTTTGTAATCAATACCGACCTGCTCTAAGTTGCCAGCACCCACTTCTAAATCAGCATCTAACACAAAGGTTTGACCAATATCTAACTCAACTTTATTTTCTTCAAAACGAGAAATCCGTATCTTCGGGCCTTGAAGATCACCTAATATCGCAACATTTACACCTAACTTTTGAGCGACCTGCCTCACTAATTTAGCTCGTTCAATATGATCCTCGGCACTGCCGTGGGAAAAATTCATTCTAACAACATTGGCACCCGCTTTAATTAAAGCCTCTAGTTCAGCTGCATCATTGGTAGAAGGTCCGAGGGTGGTGACGATTTTTGTTCTGCGTAGCAAGGGATACTCCAGTAATCTATAATTGTATGGTCGACTCTGGCAGCGATTATAAGCCAATTTGATCTTAAGGTGGTCAATATCGTTAATAATTGTTTGATCTAGAGCTTGAATTCATCTGTACAGCCCCCATCTATCTCAGCAACCGAATCTATTTAATTAATTAGCCTCCATCGTTAAGCTTTGGAGACCCTTGATGCTAGGAGATCAGCGAAATGACCGAAGTCGCTAATAAAGAAACACACCGTTTTCAAACAGAAGTAAAGCAATTACTTCACTTGATGGTTCATTCACTTTATAGCAATAAAGAAATATTCTTGCGAGAGCTTATTTCTAATTCAGCAGATGCGGCCGATAAACTGCGTTTTGAAGCTTTATCCCATGATGACTATTATGAAAATGATCATGAATTAAAAATTCGTATTACCGCTGATAAAGATGCTGGTACTTTGACGATAAGTGACAATGGTATTGGTATGAATAAACAGGAAGTCATGGATAATTTAGGCACCATTGCTCGTTCCGGAACATCTGAATTTATTAAACAGATGTCCAAAGAAGACAAAGCTGATAGTAATTTGATCGGCCAGTTTGGTGTTGGCTTCTATTCCTCTTTTATTGTAGCCGATGAAGTTGAAGTGAGAAGTCGTCGTGCAGGCGAAGCGGCTGAGCTAGGCGTTAGTTGGATTTCAAAAGGTGATGGAGAATTTAGCATTGAAACCATCGATAAATCTGAGCGCGGTACAGAAATTATTCTCAAATTAAAAGAAGAAGAAAAAGAGTTTTTGGAGCCTTGGCGTGTTCGTTCAATTATCAACAAATATTCAGATCATATTTCGCTGCCAGTTGAAATGGAAAAAATGGATATGGCGATGCCTTCTGAAGATGAAGGTGAAGACAAAAAAGAAGAAGATGAAGTGGTTGTTCCAGAATATGAAGTGATCAATAAAGCGACTGCGCTTTGGACTCGCGCTAAATCTGATATTAAAGAAGATGAATATAAAGAGTTTTACAAGCATATTTCTCACGATTATAGCGAACCATTAATTTGGTCACATAATAAAGTCGAAGGCAAACTGGAATATACGAGCCTTTTATATTTACCCAAAAAAGCGCCGATGGATTTATGGGATCGCGACAAGCCGCGTGGGGTAAAACTCTATGTGCAACGTGTATTTATCATGGACGATGCTGAGCAGTTTTTGCCGGTTTATCTGAGAATGGTTCGTGGTGTATTGGACTCTAATGATCTTCCTTTGAATGTTTCTCGTGAGATATTACAAGACAAAGCGGCGACGCAAAGTCTGCGCAATGCTTGTGTTAAACGAGCGCTTGGCATGCTAGAAAAATTAGCTAAAAGTCAAAAAGAAGACTATCAAGGGTTTTGGGAAGAGTTTGGTTCAGTATTAAAGGAAGGGCTGGCAGAAGATTTTGCTAATAAAAATAAAGTAGCCGGTCTTATGCGTTTTGCTTCCACCAATAACCAAGATCCCACACAAAATGTATCCTTGGCAGATTATATTTCTAGAATGAAACCAGAGCAGGATAAAATTTATTTCCTAGTCGCCGATAATTATGCAACGGCAAAAAGTAGTCCCCATCTTGAAGTCTATAAAAAGAAAGGCATTGAGGTTCTATTGTTAACTGATCGCATAGATGAGTGGGCAATGGGGCATTTGACTGAATTTGATAGCAAAAATCTTCAAGCAATTACTCAAGGTAATTTGGATTTAGGTGGTTTAGAAAGCGAAGAAGATAAGCAAGCGGTTGAAAAAGCCAATGAAGATAACTCTGACTTGATCAAAAAAATCAAAGAGCTTTTAGCTGATAAAGTCGAAGATGTTAAAGTTTCAGGTCGTTTAGATGAATCACCTGCTTGCGTTGTTTCCAATGATGGAGGAATGAGTTTGCAGATGTCTCGAATGATGAAGGCGGCAGGGCAACCTGTACCGGAAATGAAACCAATATTTGAGATCAATGTTGAACATAAATTAGTCAAGCAATTATCGGATGATCTGTCTGATGATGACTTTAAAGACTGGGTTGAGTTGTTATTTGATCAGGCGGTTCTTTCAGACAGTGGTCATTTGGATGATCCATCGGCGTTTACTCAGCGACTGAATCGTTTGTTAATGAAATAGTTTTTTATTCAATGGCATTTTAAAGAGGCTTCGGCCTCTTTTATTTTGCTTGGACTTGGACTTGGTGCATTCTTTAAGCGATTCTTTGGAAAGAAGGAAGCGAAATAAATGATGATTGATAGCTTAACCCAAAGTGAGATTCAATGAGCGAAAACCTAGAAAAGGAAGATCGAAATAGGCAACAACAAGAAACCGATGCAATGGGTAAGACCATGATGATTATCGCTTGGACAATTGCCATTGGTCTTTCTGCTTGGTTTTTTGGGATTTTGGAAGATAAGCAACTTAACCCTAATCAATCTCCTTCCACTATCAACAATCAAAATAGTGTCATCGTTGAATTAATACGTAATAAGTATGGGCACTATGTCGCTACCGGATTGGTTGATAATAGAGAGGTGGTTTTCATGTTAGATACCGGAGCAACGCATGTTGCTATACCAGGCGCTTTGGAAGATTATTTGAACCTTCAAAGAGGGCAATCCTATTATGTGCATACCGCTAATGGAAGGGCTAAAGCTTATGCTACTAAAATTGATAAGTTGGAAATAGGCGGAATTATTTTGAGGAATATTAAGGCGGCAATTAGCCCGACTATGCAAGGGGAAGAAATTCTTTTAGGGATGTCCGCATTAAAACAGTTAGAGTTTCGTCAGAAAGGAAATAAATTAACTCTGGTTCAACCAAAATATTAATCGTGAAACAAACGAGTTATCCTGAACCTAGAAAAATCAGTTGAAGTGCGAGAAATAACGTCAACCCACAGCGCGCCTAGCGATGCAAAAAAATTGACTCCTCACCGGCAAGGTGGGTTCTAATTTTTTATTTAAAATATCTTTTAATTAGAGCTAAAGAATAAAATCAAAATACGATTTAAAAGTTTAATCCGGGACTCAAGTTTTCCGGCAACGAAATTTTATCATTCTCAACCGAAGATATAGGATAAGAACAATAATCCGCTGCATAATAAGCGCTTGCTCGATGATTTCCACTGGCACCAATTCCACCAAATGGCGCTTGCGAGTTGGCCCCAGTAGTCGGTCGATTCCAGTTTACAATTCCAGCACGAATCACTTGAAAAAAACGTTTGTAAGTTTCATGACTGTCACTCAATAATGCCGCCGATAATCCAAACCGGGTATTATTGGCTTCCGTTAAAGCGTGCTCAAAATCATTATAACGATAGATTTTAATTAACGGACCAAAATATTCTTCATCCGGTACTGAGTCAACATTAGTTACATCAATAATACCAGGAGAAACAAATCCGGTCGCTTTTTCTAAATGCTCCAACTTCAATAGAAGCGTACCACCTAAATTAATTAATTTTTGTTGCGCGCTAACCATATCCAATGCGGCTTTTTCTGAAACCAACGATCCGTAGAAGGGAGTGTCTTTATCATCAAAATGACCAATTTTAATTTTTTGGCTAACCTCAACTAACCGTTTTAAGATTTGATCACCTTGCTCATTATTTTCAATAAAAATTCGACGAGCACAAGTACAGCGCTGACCGGTGGTGACAAATGCTGATTGCAATATATCATGCACAACGGCGTCAATATCGGTCACTCCATTAACGATTAATGGATTATTTCCACCCATTTCTAAGGCCAGTATTTTCCCCGGTTGTCCGGCAAATTGTTTGTGTAAAAGATGTCCAACACTCGAACTGCCGGTAAAAAATAAACCGTCGATGTCTTTATCATCAGCGAGTGCGATACCTGTTTCTATTTCGCCTTGAACCAAATTGATCACACCTTTGGGAAGCCCTGCCTGCAACCAAACTTCTAAAGTTATTTGAGCGACTTTAGGGGTTAATTCACTGGGTTTGAATACTACGGTATTACCGGCTAATAAAGCTGGAATGATATGTCCATTAGGTAGATGACCGGGGAAATTATAAGGCCCAAAAACGGCAACAACGCCATGAGGTTTATGACGGATATAAGCTTTAGAACCAGCCATGTCGCTTTCAACTTTGCCGGTTCTTTCTGTAAAAGATTTTTCCGAAATAGCAATTTTACCAATCATACCGACTACTTCACCATTAGTTTCCCATAATGGCCTACCCGTTTCTTCTGAGATAGCGGTTGCCAGACGAGTCTTATTTTCTAGCAATAGTTCACCAAACCGTTTAATGATTGCTAGGCGGGCTGAGTCAGTTAATCCAGACCAACCGGTAAAGGCCTGTCTTGCAGCCTGTACGGCTTCTTGAACCTGAGACTTATTGGCAGAGACGCCTTTCCACACGACTTCATTTTTTGCGGGGTTCAGGCTAGAAAACTCATGACCTTTTCCATCAAGCCATTGTCCGTTAATCATCTGGGTGTTTGTCATGTTTTATACCAAAATATTAGTTGGCGATAACGCGTAAGGTATCGTCTTGTTTGACCAATAAATGATCGGCAAGTTGTTGTGGAACAAAAATATAGCGATCATTATCGCCAATGGTTAAAGTCGCTTGTAATGCTCTAAAGTCAGAAACCTTGGTGTTACCGATAATAAATTTTTGCTGCATGCTGCTTAGATCTTCATTATCGTCGGCTTTCTCATCAGAAATTTTTACCTGTAGCTGACGGCTTTGATTGATCGTTTTGATATGTTGTTTTTGTGCGGAAATGGTAGGCCCGGCATCAAAAATATCGACATATCCACTGCGACTAAATCCTTCCGACTCTAACAATCGTAAAGCAGGTTCAGTTGCCTGATGAACCTTGTTGATCACATCTTGTGCCTGCTTACTGAGCAAGCTTACATAAATGGGATATTTGGGCATTAGCTCTGCAATAAAAACTTTATTTCCTGTACCTGTTAAATAGTCCGCCGTTGGGAAGTCAATTGAAAAAAAGTGTTCTTCTAACCATTGCCAAAAAGGCGAGCGTCCTTCAACATCAGAAACACCGCGCATTTCTGCAATAATGGTATCGCTAAATCGTTGCTCATGTTCAGCAATAAATAAAAAACGAAAGCGAGACAGAAAGCGACCATTGCTGTTCATTCGTGCTTTTTTCTTGAGGAACAAAGTACAGATCTCGGAAACCCCGGTATAGTCGTTACAAAGAGTGAGAGTTTCAACTGTATTGTGGACTTTCAATTCACTGGAAGCGTGGACAACTTTACCTAAGTGATAATGATAAAAAGCCGAATTTAATCCGACCGCCGCTTCTATTCCACTGGTACCGACTATTTCACCACTATCAGTATCTTCCATGACAAACAGATATCCTTGATCGCCAGGCTGATGAAGGTCGGCTTTAAAAGATGCTTCAGAGTTGCTGATTTTATTTTTTAATAGCTCTTCATTGACGGGCAAGGAAGTGAAACCGTAGCCGGAATCTATAGCGATTTGATAAAGTGCATCGTAATCACTGGCTTGAATGGGACGTACTATAATCATAAACAATCTCGTTTAAATAAATAGCAAAAGCAGGTTTCGTGAGTAACCTGCTTTTCATGTTCAGAAGCTGAGTTTGCTATTTATTGACGATCTTAGCTACCGCTTTTTCAAATAATGCCATACCCTGTTTGATATCCTCATCAGGAATGACCAAAGAGGGCGCGAAACGGACAACATTTATACCCGCTATCAGCAGCATCAATCCTTCATCCATTGCGGCCAACAAGATCTCTTTTGCTTTGCCTTGATAGTTTTCATTCAAAGCCGCGCCGATCAATAAGCCTTTTCCTCTGATCTCAGAAAAAACCTGATATTTTTCATTGATTTGGTTAAGGTAACTGGAAAATAATTCTGCTTTGGTTTTAACGCCATTCAATACTTGGGGGTTATTTACAGTATCAAATGCTGCTTCACCTACTGCGCAAGCAAGGGGATTACCGCCATAAGTACTGCCATGAGTACCAATTTTAAGGTGTTTAGCGATATCTGTGGTAGTGATCATTGCTCCGATTGGGAATCCGCCTCCTAACGCTTTTGCCGTAGTCAAAATATCAGGTGTGACTCCAAGATCCATATAAGCATAAAGGCTCCCTAATCGACCAACGCCTGTTTGTACTTCATCAAAAATAAGCAACGCGTTATTATCGTCACAAAGTTGTCTAACACCTTTTGTAAATTCTTCAGTGGGACTAATAATACCCCCTTCACCTTGTAAGGGCTCCATGACTACTGCACAGGTTTTATCTGAGATAAGTGCTTTTACACTGTCTAAATTATTATATTCGGCGTGGTAAATGTCTGCTGGTTTTGGACCAAAGCCGTCTGAATAAGCGGGTTGTCCACCGACGGTTACCGTGAAAAAAGTACGTCCATGAAAGCCTTGTTTGAAAGAAATAATATGGGTTTTATCTTCGCCATGTACATCTAGCGCCCATCGTCTGGCTAATTTAAGTGCTGCTTCATTAGACTCTCCGCCAGAATTAGCAAAATAAACTTTATCAGCAAAAGTCGCATCGACCATTTTTTTCGCTAATCTTAAGGCAGGCTCATTAGTCATGGTATTCGACAAATGCCATAATTTTTGACCTTGTTCTGTCAGTGCCTTTACCAAAACAGGGTGACAATGTCCCAAACAGTTGACCGCTATTCCACCAGCAAAATCGATGTATTCTTTGTCTTGTTGGTCCCATACCCTTGATCCTTGCCCACGTACCGGTATGACTTTTGATGGTGCGTAGTTAGGTACCATAACTTCATCAAACAATTCTCTAGTAGGGGTCGTTGATTGTGACATTGATTCATTCTCTCTTCAGTTATAAAGTGGTGATCAAACTATTTATATTAGTCAATGGGGTTGAATAGTTTGTTATCTTCAGCAGGTCATCATTATGTATAACCTAATTGTTAATTTGAAGTGTCAATATGAACATAATTATGATATATAATATGCAAAATGTATGGTTGAGGTATCAAAATGGCAACTGAGAGTGAAGAACGGTTAATATCTGCACTACAAGAAGACGTACGAGCAACCGTTTCCGATATTGCTCGCAAGCTAAATGTGTCAAGAGCAACGGTTCAAGCAAGGATTTCGAAACTGGAAAAAGAGGGGGTTATCGTTGGTTATACTTTGCTTTTAGGTAAGGATTATCTTAATCAATTTGTATCGGCTCATGTGGCGATTGCGGCTGAGCAGAGAAGTTCAGCGTTAGTTTCCTCTGGGTTAATGAAAATTGAGCAGGTATCGGCCGTTCATGCAATCAGCGGTGAATATGACATGATAGCGATTATTCATGCGAAAAACACCGAACAATTAAGCCATTTAATCGATCATATAGGAACTCTGGAAGGAGTGGTCAGAACCAATACGTCGGTGATACTGGAAACAAAAAAAAAGCGATAGATAAGGAGGATCAATACTTGTTAAGAACCTATTTTGAAGCGAGTTTTCCTTGAACCTTGAACCTTGAACCTTGAACCTTGAACCTTGAACCTTGAACCTTGAACCTTGAACTTATTCATCAGGGCAATAATATCGATGCAGCACTTCAATGATCCCTTTAGCAACACCGTCTGCAATCGAATAGTAAATGGTTTGAGATTCTCGTCGGGTAGTAACAATTTTATCATCACGAAGTTTGGCAAGATGTTGAGATAAAGCAGATTGAGAAATATTAACCCGTTCATTCAATTCAGTAACCGACAATTCGCCTTCACACAATATACACAAAATCATTAAGCGGTTAACATTGGCTAATGCTTTGAGTTGTCGAGTTGCGGAATCGGCATGTTCAAAAATTGCTTGGGGACCACTTTGTCGGCAAAACGACTCTTTGACGGTTTTGACTTGTTCCATCACGAATAGCGACTTGATTTTAATTTTTATATGAGTATTATCTAATATAAATTATCTTAATCACAATGTCCAGATGTTCGGCAGAGATTGACGATTTATTTTTTCCTGTAGACGGCAACAAGCTTGATTGAATGGGGATTTATCGATTTATTCTTAGCTTTCTTCTTTGCCATGCATTAACGATGTGTAACCGCCACAACAGCCCGATGGCAAAATATCCAATAATGGCTGAAAATATTGCGCAAATAGCGCAGCCCAATAGGAAAGGTTGCCAAATGGTAGACAAGTTATGCTCTAGCCATTGCCAGCTTAATTCAAACTCAAACTTCGAAGCTTCATAACCTAAAGTATAAACACCGACAAAATAGGCCAAACTAAATAGAACCGGCATTGTTATAGGGTTGGTGATCCAGACAAGAGCCACTGATAATGATAAATTTCCTCGGACTAAAATGGCCCCACCGGCGGCTAGCACCATTTGAAATGGGACAGGCCAAAATGCGAAAAATAAACCTACCAAAAAAGCCTTACTGACGGAATGACGGGTTAGGTGCCAAAGTTGAGGCTCGTGAATGACGGGACCAAAAATAGTTAAAAAGCGATTGTTTTTTATTTTGTCTGGATGAGGCAGATATTTTTTAATGAGATTTCTTGGCATGCTGGCATTCGGTAAATCTTTGATTTCTGTTAGTATAATTGTAGCGTTAGCGGTTAGTTTTAAACAGGATTATTTTGATAATACAAGAATAATAGATCAACAAACTTTATAAGGATGTTCGTTTGATAAGAATTTGTACAGGGTTTTTACTTGGTTTAAGTTGCATGTTTTTGTTGGAGAGCATGCAGCAAACGACCATCCTTCTTATTGTGTCATTAATATGTATTTTCATTCTGGTTTTCGTACCCAGTGGATTTAGCCCATTATTGCTCCCTATTCTGTCTGGTTGTTTTTGGGGAAGTGCCGCGATTTTACTTTGGCTAATGACAACACCCAACTTATTAATAAAGCCAAAGACTACTAATGTTCAAGGATATGTATGCAGTTTACCGGTCAAATCAAATATCTCCAGTCGCAGTAGTCAATCGGCTAAAACAACCGTTCGATTAAGTTTTGACTTTTGTACCACAAAAATTGATCAACAACCGCTATCATTTTATCAGTCAAATAAAATACGGATGTCGGTATATCAGGCAACACCTGAGCAGGTCTCAGATATTTTGGCCGGTAGCTATTGGCAAATATTTGCTAAGTTAAAACCGATCCATGGGCGATTAAATCCAGGCGGCTTCGACTATGAAAAATGGCTCGTCAGCGAAGGTTTTTGGGCGACTGGTTATGCTAAATCAATTGAAAAATTATCGACAGAATACTCCATCAAGGCGAGTTTACACGCTATTCGCCAAAATATTCTTACAAAGTTAAATCGAGTCATACCCGATGGCCCAGGCAAAGGCATGATCCTAGCTTTGGCTATTGGTGAGCGGAGCTCGATTACCGCCGAACAATGGCAGGCAATTAAAAGCTCAGGAACCTCTCATCTACTCGCTATATCGGGTCTGCACATAGGTATCGCTGCCATGTGGAGTTACTCTTTTATGCTCTTTTTTGTCTCTCGACTAAAATTTGTAAGCGCTAAAATTCCGGCACAAAAAGTAGCAGAAGCGACTTCTTTGTTGGGGGCTCTCAGTATTGCTTTATTAAGTGGTTTGGGTTACCCCGCTCAAAGAGCGTTACTGATGTTGGCCGTTTATTTATATAGTCGTTGGTCTGGGCGGCATTTTTCGCTAGCGAATGTTTTGGCAATGTCAGTCATATTAATCACTGTCGTCCAACCCTTTGCGGTGTTAACCGTCAGTTTTTGGTTGTCAGTTTTGGCTGTAGCGATAATCGTATTTTTATTGAGTTACAAGCAAACGATAACAAATGGTAAAATTAAGTTTAAAGATTGGGTAAGAATTAACTGGTTTTTGTTTATTGGATTGATGCCAATCACTTGGGTTGTTTTTGACAGCATTCCTCTAGTTGGGTTTTTAGCCAATTTACTATTGATCCCTTTAACTTCATTGGTTACCACGCCACTGGTCTATCTTGGGCTTTTAACTTTGGCGGTTAGTGAGCCGCTTTCTATTGGGATTTTTTATTTAGTGGATAAAATAATAGGGTTAACGTTTCAAATCCAACTGGCATTATCGCAACTCAATAATATGGCCTCCGTATCATCATTACCTTTGGCCTTATTCATTCTATTGTTGCTAGCGACTATGATTATCCTCTTACCGGCAAAAATGCCCGGTAAAACTCTTTTGTTACCAATCGCTTTGCTATCTTTTTTGTCATTAACGCAAGCTAAACAACCAGACGAATTTAAAATGGTGGTCTTTGATATTGGTCAGGGTCTGGCGATTCATATATCTGCTGGTGGTAAACACCTTTTGTATGATACCGGTTATGGTAACGATAGTTTTTCTATGGCGCAGACAAATATATTACCCTATTTCCAAAGATTAGGTATCAATAAGCTGGATCGTTTAATCCTTAGTCATGGTGATGCCGATCATGCGGGTGGATTAAAAGCGATTAGTCAAGAATTAGATATTGCATATCTACTAGTTGGCGAGGCAATATCTCACCCCCATAGCGATTGCCACACGGCTTCGTCTTGGCGTTGGGGAGAGGTTGAATTTTCTTTTTTGCCACATTTATTCAATCAAAAGGGAAATAATTCATCTTGTGTTTTGAGTATTTCCGTAGCGGGGCAGCGCATATTGTTAACCGGTGACATAGAGAAACGAGCTGAAAAACGATTACTCAAAAACGGGTTAGGTCAATACGATATAGTCGTTGCACCTCATCATGGCAGCCTGAGTAGCTCTACAAAGAAATTTGTTAAACAAACGGCACCATCCTTTGTCATATTTTCGACAGGATATGCCAATCAATGGCACTTTCCAAAAAATAAGGTGGTAAAACGTTACGTTGATGTTGGTGCAAAAATTTTGGTGACTCATCAAAATGGCGCAATAATCATAAAGCAGGATTCTGCCGGTAAGCTTAGCTTGTCAACAGAAAGATCCAACAGCCCACATTTTTGGCAAATAAACCTTGAATAATCAGTTGAAGCACTCTTTCTCGCGCTTCAACTGATTTTTTCTAGGATAAAGCAAAGCGAGTGGTAAAATTTGCGTTAAAGCTTGTTATAATCAAAAACTACACTCACATGTGCCCAATAATTAATCGCTGTGAGCTACAATCGTTTCACTCAAAATAAGGATCCTTTAATAATATGATCGATTTGTTAAAAGCTGGTGGCTACATTATGTATCCGATTGTTTTATGTTCGCTCGCCGCGTTTGTTATTTGCGTTGAGCGTAGTTGGAGTTTAAGACGTAGTAGAATTACTCCCAAACATTTGGTCGCTCAAGTCTGGAGTTGGATAAAAAACAATCAACTAGACAAAGGTCGTCTTAAAAAACTTAAAGACAGTTCGCCTTTAGGAGAGATCCTTGCTGCTGGTCTGGTCAACCATGCACACGGTCGTGAAACCATGAAAGAGAGCATTCAGGACGCAGGCAGGCAGGCCACTATAAGCTTGGAAAGGTATTTAAATACTCTCGGCACCATTGCTCAGGTAACCCCGCTACTTGGCTTACTAGGAACGGTTATTGGAATGATCCGTGTTTTTACCGTTATCACTGTTCAGGGGACGGGTGATTCCACGGTGTTAGCGGGAGGGATTTCTGAGGCGTTAATCACAACGGCAACCGGTTTAATCATTGGTATACCGGCACTTATTTTTCATCGTCACTTTGAACGCAAGGTTGATGAACTTGTTATAGCTATGGAGCAGGAAGCGCTAAAAATGGTGGAAGTGTTACACGGTGAACGTGAAACGCTAAGAGGCTAATCCGATGTTTGTGAGACAAAAAAAACAAGAGATCACGGTTAATCTGACACCGCTAATTGACGTGGTTTTTTTGTTACTGATATTCTTTATGGTTTCAACTAGCTTCACACGCGAAACTCAGATCGAGTTGGAGCTTCCCAGAGCAAGTGTCGAACCCCTAGAGACCAAACAAGAGTCTCTGGAAATCAGTATCGATAAAGAAGGGAGATACTTTGTTAATGGAAAAGGATTAGTGAATGAATCCATCGACACTTTAAAAAAGGCAATTCAACCTATCCTTAATGAAAATAAGGAAATAGCGGTAATCATCAGCGCGGACGCCAATACAGCCTACCAGTCTGTCGTCACGGCAATGGAAGCAACCTCTCAGTTAGGCATCACTAATTTAAAAATAGCCACCCAGCGGGATCAGCAGTGAATCTCGGTTCTGAAAATTCATCTTGGCCAACTTTAAAGAGATTGCTGGGCTATTCTAGGCAATTTAAATTGGCATTTTTAGTCGCTATTTTAGGCAACCTCACATTTGCAGGAATGGATTTTCTATTTGTTTGGTCGTTAAAACCCTTAACCGATGAAGCATTGGTTAATAGCAATATGTCCACGATTGAAACAGCTCCATTTTTTATTATAGGTTTGTTGATTATCAGAGGAATAGCGAGTTTTATTTCCGCTTATTGCATGTCATGGATCGGACAAAACATCGTACAAAAAATTCAGGTAGAAATAATTAAAAAGTATATCAGTCTGCCCAGTCAATTTTTTGATCAGATTAGTAGCGGCAAACTAGTGTCAAAAATGACTTTTGATACTCAGCAAATCGCCAGTGCAACAACGGATACCATTACTAAACTGTTACGTGAAGGCGGGCTCATTATTTTTATATTGAGTTTTATTTTTTACACCAATTGGAAATTAGCCGGGTTGTTTCTTATTTCCGCGCCAGTGATTGGTTTGGTGGTCAATTTTGCAAGTAAACGATTTAAGAGTATCAGTCGTAATATTCAAAATGCGATGGGAGGAGTCACCCAAAAAACTCAAGAAATCGTTGAAGGATACAAAGTCATTAAAACCTTTGGTGGCGAATCCTATGAAATTAATCAATTTACTAAGGAAGCCAAACAAAATAGAACTCAGAATATCAAAATGGTCGCGACCAAAGCAGCAAGTACGCCATTAATACAATTTATTGCGGGTTTGTCATTGGCGTTGGTTATCTATTTTGCGGGTAAGGAACTGGCTAGTGGAGCACTGTCTCCCGGTGACTTTGTAGCAATGTTAGGCATGATGATCATGATGCTCAAACCCTTAAAAGTTATTTCGAACTTAAATAGTGTATTGCAAAAAGGGATCGCCGCTGCACAAAGTATTTTTTTGATTTTAGATGAAAAGCCAGAGCTGGATTGCGGTACTAGAGAATTGCAAAAACCTAAAGGTAAATTAGAGTTTTGCCATGTTGATTTTCGCTATTCGGAACAATCTTGTAGTGTTTTAAGGCATGTTTCTTTTACAGCCGATGCTGGGCAAACTATTGCTTTAGTTGGCCGGTCTGGAAGTGGTAAATCGACCATTACCAATTTGTTATTGCGTTTTTATGATCCGGTTAAAGGTACAATTTTAATTGATGGAATAGATAGTAAAGATTTAAAACTAACCGACTTACGAAAACATATGAGTTATGTTTCACAACATGTTACTTTATTTAATACCAGTGTCGCTCAAAATATTGCCTATGGCTGCGAAAATCAATTAGATTTAGAAAAAATCAAAGCCGCAGCAATAAAAGCACATGCTTGGGAATTTATTCAAAAACTACCAGGCGGGCTGAATGAAAAAATCGGTGAAAATGGGTTGAAACTCTCTGGTGGTCAACGTCAGAGATTGGCAATCGCAAGAGCATTATACAAAGATGCACCATTGGTTATTTTGGATGAAGCAACTTCTGCTCTCGATACGGAATCAGAAAGGCATATACAGGCGGCGTTTGAAACTCTGACCGATAATCGTACTACGATTGTTATCGCTCATCGATTGTCAACCATCGAAAAGGCTGATTGTATCCTAGTGATGGATGATGGCGAGATCGTGGAAAGAGGTACTCATTCCGAATTATTGCAAAAAAATGGCTTTTACAACAAACTCTATCAAATGCAATTTGAAGATAAAACAAAAGAGCAATGAGATTTAAAATCACAATAGAAAGTTTATGGTATTCTAGGTCGAAGTTTTTTTGGATACTTTTACCGTTCAATTTGATTTTCCTTGCTTTGGTTAAAATAAAACGGGCGTTGTACCAATTCAAATTATTCAACAGCAATCGATTTAATAAAACAGTACTGGTTGTCGGCAATATTACGGTTGGTGGTACTGGTAAAACACCCTTCATTAATCAATTAGTTAGGATTTTGGCTCAAAACAAAATTAAAGCTGGAATAGTGAGTCGAGGATATCAATCGGCTATCAAAAATTTCCCTCATCAAGTCATAAAGAGCGATACGGCACTTGATGTTGGTGATGAAGCTTTTATGCAGTTTACTGATCTTAATTGTTGGGCCGGTTTAAATATTCCAATGGTTATCGATCCAAATCGTTCACGAGCCATCCATTGCTTGATCGATAATAATGATATTGATATTGTGATTAGCGATGATGGAATGCAGCATTACAAGATGGCAAGAGATATTGAGGTTTTATTATTTGATGGTGAACGACAATTTGGTAATCAACTAATTTTACCTTTTGGCCCTCTAAGAGAGCCGGTTAGTCGATTGCAATCGGCCGATTTTATCATTCAAAATGGCCCCCAAAATAATACTATTTCTGAACACAATGTTTGTCTGGAAGCCGTTAAACTGGTTCAACTAAAGACAGGAAAAAAAATTTTGATTGAGGCGTTTTCTAAAAAAAAAGTGACAGCGGTTGCTGGTATAGGCAATCCTGAACGTTTTTTTAACACTTTAAAAAGTATTTGTACTATTGAGAATAAAAAATCGTTTTCGGATCATTACGATTTCAAATTGGATGATTTTGAATCGTTTCAAAAAGATATTATCGTGATGACAGAAAAAGACGCTGGCAAATGTTATGCCTTTGCTGGTGATGATTGGTATTATCTCAAAGTTGAAATGAGTTTTAAAAAAACACTTACGGATAGATTATTAAATACGATAAAGAACAATATTGAACAAAAACGTTAGCTGGGAAACGACTTCTCATTGGTGTTAATAATAAGTATGCAAAGGTAAAAAATATGGACAAATCATTATTAGAAATTATTGTATGCCCTGTGTGTCACGGTAAATTGGATTATATAAAAGTCCAGCAACGGTTAGTTTGTAAATTCGATCGTCTATCTTATGAAATCGACGATGGCATCCCAGTATTGCTTACCGATAAAGCTGAACAACTGACTGCCAGTCAAATAGATGAGTTAAAATGAAATTTCACGTCATAATACCTGCGCGTTATCAGTCAAGTCGATTGCCTGGCAAACCTCTGGCAAAAATTGGTAATCGTTCTATGATTGAACATGTATGCCTGAGGGCTATAGAAAGTGGAGCTCAATCGGTTACCGTGGCGACAGATCATCTTGATATTAAATCTTATGTGGAAAAAGCGGGTTTTAATGCCGTTATGACTCGTCAAGATCATGTGTCGGGTAGTGACAGAATATTTGAAGCTGTTCAATTTTTGGGGTTTTCCGATAGTGATATTGTTGTTAATGTACAGGGCGATGAACCTTTTATTCCGAGTAAAAACATCTCTCAAGTGGCGGGGCTAATTAACAAATATCAAACCGGTATGGCAACACTTTGTTGTCCAATTGTTAACAGGCAAGAGGCAAATGATCCTAACGCAGTGAAAGTGATATTTGATAGTAATAATAAGGCCGTCTATTTTTCTCGCTCAAGTATTCCCTTTGTTAGAGAGGAAGTAGACGATTTAGAGTTTAGCTTGGGTAATCATTTTCGCCATATTGGAATTTACGCATACACTAAATCATTTCTTACACAGTTTATAAATTGGCCGGAAGCTAGATTAGAAAAAATAGAAAAGTTAGAGCAGCTAAGAGTTATCGAAAATGGCCAGAGTATTTATCTAGACGTGCTAAATAATTCTCCTCCGGCAGGTATAGATACACTAGAAGATCTGGAAAAAGCGAATCATTATTATCGGCAAAAAAATTGAGTGATGGCTTAAAAAATAGCAGTATAAAACGGTACCTCAAATGGAAATTCAGAAGAAAATTCTCTTTGTATGCATGGGAAATATTTGCCGTTCTCCAACGGCGGAAGGAGTGTTTAGGCAACTGTCTTCGGAATATTTGTCCTTGAGTCAATTGGAAATTGATTCTTGTGGCACCATTGGATATCACGTAGGTGAATCGCCGGATCCTCGTTCGATCTTTGCTGCCCAAAAACGCGGATACGATTTGTCGTCTATTCGCTCCAGAAAAATAACTCTTGATGATATGTACTATTATGATTTTATCTTGGCCATGGATGAAGAAAATTTATCTAATATTTTTTCTCTTATTTCGGATAATGAGTTTCACAAACACAAAACTAGTTTGTTTCTAGATTACGGAGTATCTAACATAGCCTGTGTTCCCGATCCTTATTACGGTGGAGGATCTGGTTTTGATGATGTGATTGATTTGATTGAAGATGCAAGTAGGGGACTTATTTCGCATCTATTGAATGACTTGCTGGATTAAGACATTTGCAGGAGTGGTATCACGGGTATAGACCACTCCTGATTATTCTAGATACTAGTATGTAGATAATAGAATTATTTAGCCGTCAATTCTTCCAAGTTAGGCTTGGCCATCGGGCTGTAACTCTTTTTAATATTTTGGGGTTCAACCCCATTAGTCGTAACCAGCTCGCCTTCGGCATAAACCGTAGCTGAAAAACCAAAGTCAACAATAACCAATGGTTCAGGGTTGATTGCTTTTGCCATCGCAGAATAAGACTTGCGAGGTATAGATGTTTGAATTGATTTAGTTTCTTTATCGTTGATATTTTGAGTCGTTTCGACGATCCGCTTAACCTTTGTAGCATTGGATGCTTCTCCATTAGGGACCACCGCTACTTCCGATTTGTGTTGTTGAGGGTTATTCCTTTCCACAGGTTTTGTTTTGTGTTGCTCAACCGTTTTCGTTTCAATCGGCTTGTTTTCATTAACTTGTGTATTGGCAGGAGATGCGATAGGTTTTTTTTCAGAATTTATAACCGGGTTTTCCGCATTGACTGTTTCGACGGGGTGTTTTGAACTAACCTGTTTACGCCGTTCATCCCTTGATTTACGATCGGGGCGTGGTTGATTGTCCTGAGCTGTTTTTTGTTGATCATTGTGATCGGCATTCTTGCGTTGATTACCTCGGTTGCGATCATTTCGAGCATTGCGACTACCTCTAGGAGATCGGTTGCCACGATTTTGTCCGTCATTTTGTTGCTTTTGGTTTTCTTGATTTGGCCTGTTATTTCTATTATCTTGTTTATCAGTCGCACTACGAGTATCAGAAGTTTTATTTTGATCTCGTTGGTCGTTATTACGATTTCTATTTCGATTGTTTCGGTTACGATTATTCCGATTTCGATTTTGATTATGGTTGTTTTTGTTTCGGTGCCCTCTAGGTTGGTGGGCTTTTTTATTCTTACTTTCTTTTGCCTCATTATTACCGAATAAACCAGTCCAAATTCTGGTAAACAGACTAGGTTTTTTAGGTTCTTCTTTTATTACTGGTTTAGGTGCTGGCGGTGTTGGCATTTGAATATTACTGACAGCGGCTTGCTCGGCAGCTTTTCCAACGGTTGGATCCTGGCTGGACGTTACAATTTCTAGTTCCGGTTGCTTTGGAACTTTATAACTTTCACCTTCAAAAGTATCCGACTTGCGTAATCGATTAATTTCGTAATTAGGCGTTTCCATGTAAGGATTTGGAATAATAATTAATTCAGTTCTTTGTCTTTTTTCAATTGCTGCGATAATTTTTCTTTTTTCATTAAGTAAAAAAGTAGCAACGGGTACCGGTAGTATTGCTTGTACCATTGCGGTTGAATCTTTAGCCGCTTCTTCTTCTACAAGCCGAAGAATCGACAATGCTAATGATTGTACGCCACGAACAACTCCTGTACCTGAACATCGAGGGCAAACTCCATGAGCTGATTCACCTAATGACGGTTTCAATCGTTGGCGAGACATTTCTAATAGACCAAAACGAGAAATTTTGCCTACTTGAACACGCGCTCGATCCTGAGTTAATGCTTTGCGTAAAACATTTTCTACTTCACGTTGATTACGTACGGGTGACATATCAATAAAATCGATAACGACTAGGCCACCCATATCTCTTAACCGCAGTTGTCTGGCAATCTCTACAGCGGCTTCTTTATTTGTATGAAAGGCTGTTTCTTCAATATCTGCGCCTTTTGTCGCTCGGGCTGAGTTGATATCGATAGAAACCAATGCTTCAGTGGGGTCGATAACGATTGATCCACCCGATGGTAATCTCACTTCCCGTAAAAAAGCTGATTCAATTTGGTTTTCAATTTGAAAACGATTAAATAAAGGAGTATCGCGATCATCATTTAACTTAACCCGGTTGGAAAATTCCGGACGAATAAATTCGATTTGGTGTTTTACTTTTTCAAATATTTCTTTTTTGTCGACTACAATTTCACCGATATCAGCACGTAAATAATCACGTAATGAGCGGATGATGACATCGCTCTCCTGATGGATCAAAAAAGGGGCAGGGCGGGATTCGGATGCTTTAACAATGGCACCCCATAGATTTTGCAACACTTTCATGTCCCATTGCAATTCTTCAGCACTGCGGCCGACTCCAGCTGTTCTTACGATACAACCCATACCTTTTGGTGTATCGACTTCACGCATTGCCTGACGAAGTTCATCTCTTTCCTGGCCTTCAATTCTTCGAGAAATACCACCAGCGCGAGGATTGTTAGGCATAAGGACTAGGTAGCAACCTGCTAGGCTAATAAAAGTCGTTAATGCAGCGCCTTTGTTACCACGCTCTTCTTTGTCGATTTGTACGATGACTTCCTGACCTTCTTTGATCACTTCTTTAATATTGGGGCGACCCCGGGTATTTTTATCGGTGAAATATTCGCGGGAAATTTCTTTAAGAGGAAGGAATCCGTGTCGATCGGCACCATAATCTACAAAAGCAGCTTCTAGGCTGGGTTCGACGCGTGTAATTTTTCCTTTGTGGATGTTGGCTTTCTTTTGTTCTCTGCCAACTAGTTCTATATCTAGGTCAAACAAATTTTGACCATCAACTAATGCGACTCTAACCTCTTCTGGTTGAGTCGCGTTAATTAACATTCTTTTCATGGTATTTATCTCTCTTTTTTGATCTGTTTAAGATCAAAATTTTAAATGACGTCAATCAGAGGTGGAGATAGAAGGGGAGCGAAATAGGTTTAGAAATTGCTACAAGGAAAACGAGTAAACGGTTGCTTTTTTAGGAAGTTACATGACTTGAATTATCATCAACTTTCTTTTAAATCAATTAGTTAGACAGAGTACGAATGGTTTGCCTCGTGCCCTTCCTAGAATTTGATTCGTCACGAATCAGCGTCGTTGAATGCCAAGCTCTATATGGCTTACTGGTTTTCTATCACTACAAAATCTGTAGCACATTGTATTAATATTACTTATTTCTTCACTAAATCTGGGGTCGAGCGATTTAGTTCGCCTAAGGTGACCCGATTAGTATTCTATTCTCACACGTCTAAAAACGTCGACGTTGTATTGGTACAAATCTATTCTGAAATAACTCTCAAATTATCAAGAGTCATCAAGATTTGATGTTTTATTTAAAATGTCGTCCAAAAGGCAAACATTATTGAATTTTGTTTCGCTAACTTTTTGAAAAAAACAGAATATTTGAAGGTTAATCATACTTGAAGCGTTCTGATAACAAACCAATTTTCTTTTTGGCGCTTCACTATAACCTATTCATTCAATTTGAATTCCGGCGGAGCGCTCCTCTGGTTTCTTGTGGTTTTTTGCCCAAGAACAAGTTTTACCAAACTTACTTCCAGCGGGCGAACTATAGCAACAATAGTTCGCTACATCAATTTATTATCATAGAATAATCTAGAATTGTGATTAAATCAGTCATTCCGCTGATTATTCTAGGTTTATAGATAGTCGTTCTACTTGTTGATAAGGATGATTAAAAGCTACAATAGCGCTGAAATTCAGTCTGTAGTAGCGAAGCAATTCATGCAATATCAAAATTTTGTCGATAATCTCGATACTGAAACCATAAAAAAACTGCAAACGGCTGTTGAAATCGGCCGTTGGAAAAATGGTGATAAATTAACGGACAAACAACGAGATAGCGCGATGCAGGCGGTGATGTTGTGGCAAGCGAATCATCAGCAAAGCACAACCAATGAGCCTTTTAAAGTTAACGCCAAAGGCGAATTTAAAATTGGTAAGGGTGAACCACTCAGAGATACGCCGCTTGAGTTTAAAACCAATGATGACTCAAATTTGATTTTTAAGAGTAAGGACTGATTTTTCTAGGTTTATGGATAGTATTTGCCAATCGCCGCTATATCCGCTAGAGTTTCAATCTAGCCATCGAATCATTATTAGTAACGTTTACTTTATAAACAAATTGAATATGGACTCAACTCAATCACTTGGTTACATCAATAGACTTTCGAAAAATCGTAAGTTATGGGTGCTATTAAGCTTTTGCTGGCTGTTGACTGTTTTTCTGACCACGATCCATGAGCAGCAACATCAGTCTGCGGATGATATCCAGTGCCAATTTTGTCTTTCTAATCTTAATAACACACCATTCGTAAGCACTTTAGGCTTTACATTCAACCAAAGTGAAAAAATCCAATTTTCTTTCGATGAATCATATCGGGTGGAGATCTCAACATCACCCCTTACTGTCCTTAATCGTGGTCCTCCCAATTGTTAATATGCCAGAAAGCTAGAGTTTGCGCTCTAATTGACGGGATTTTCCTACATTAACATTGGCTTCAATTTCTTACTCGATATATCGCCAGGAAAAATCAGAATCGCCGAATTAATCTTGTGTGTTTAATAAGTATCATTTGGTGAAAATTCAATCCTTATTCATTTGCCCGCAAATCACTCTCAACCGTGCGGAATAACATTCATTCATTAACTAAATGATCATTCTGCCTGTTAACCATACACTGATATGAGCTCAAATCTAACATGAATAATCCGATCCCGAAGAATTTATTACTTGTCACAATAGCGTTAATTTATGGTTCATTTGCACAAGCTTCTGATCCGATAAAAAAAGAAACGACTGTAGAGTTAAAAAAAGAATTAGCTAAAATCAAACAGGAATACTTAAGCCAGCTAGATCAATTGGAAAAGCGAATAGAACAAGCTGAGCTATTGAATGAAGAGACTCAGGAAGATATCGAACAACTGGCTATTGAGGTATCCCAAAAGAGCAATCAAACATCGGCAAACACTTTTAACCCGGCTATTGGCATGATCCTGAATGGGCGATGGGTAAATGTATCTGATCATGTTGAATACTCGGTTCCGGGATTTTTTCTCGGTGAAGAAATCGGACCCGGTGATGATGGATTGCAATTGGGTGAATCGGAATTAAATATAAGTGCAAATGCTGATGATCTCTTTTATGCCAGTACCACGATCGCTTTTGGGGAAGAAGCAGAGATAGAAGAAGCCTACATTCAAACTTTGGCGTTGGGAAACGGTTTTAACATAAAAACGGGTAAGTTTTTTTCCTCTATTGGTTATCTCACCAGTAAACATGCACATACGGATGATTTTGCCAGCAGAGCATTACCTTATGAAATGTTTTTGGGTGGTCAATATGGTGATGCTGGCATTCAAATAACATGGCTCGCTCCCACTAATTTGTTTTGGGAGTCTGGTTTCGAAATTTTTCGTGGTGATAGTTTTCCAGCCAGTGGAGCCGAGCATTCTGGAATGGGTGTTTGGTCCGTTTTTACACATACTGGCGGTGATTTTACCGAAAATCAAAGCTGGCGAGCCGGAGTTTCATTATTAGATGCAGATGTGGCTGATCGTGAGTCAAATAGGGGAGAAACCTTTAGTGGGAGTAGTCAACTGTGGATCGCCGATTTTATTTTTAAATGGATCCCAAGTGGGAATCAAAGTAGTCAGGGATTTAAGTTACAAGGGGAATATTTTTCCCGTAAAGAAAAAGGCCTATTTAACCCCTCAGATCTGTCTAACACTAACCTAAGCGACATCTATTTTACATCCGATAGTTACGGATGGTATCTGCAAGGTATTTATCGGTTTAATCGTCAATGGCGCATTGGTATACGTAAGGCTGAGCTTTCTAGTCGTCAATTGCCAACAGTGTTTAATGATAGCTTGTTTGACTTTCAAAAGAGTTCGCCAAAACAAACAACTTTGATGCTTGATTGGAGTAACAGTGAGTTCAGTCGGTTTCGTTTGCAATACGATCATTATCATTTTATCGGTGACCAGAGCCATGGCTGGATTCTTCAGTATATTACAGCTTTCGGTGCTCACGGTGCCCACAGTTTTTAGTTTAAACGGCAAGAATAAATTCAGGAATATAGAATGAATATCATTATTACCAAAGTCAAAAATATTTTATTATTAGGTGTTTTTCTCACTAGTCAACAAGCGATTGCTGAAATTAACGTATTCACCTGTGAACCGGAATGGAAATCTTTAGTACTAGAATTAGGTGGAGATAAAGTAACCGTTTTTTCAGCGACAAATGGTTTACAGGACCCTCATCAGGTACAGGCAAGACCCCGTTTAATCAGTAAAATGCGCGATGCAGATCTATTGGTTTGTTCAGGTGCCGATCTGGAAGTTGCCTGGTTACCCTTGTTATTAAGAAGATCAGGAAACCCGTCAATAAAAACGAGTAGTAACGGTTATTTTATGGCGGCCAATCACGTCCGGCTGTTGGGTATTCCCAAAAGCATTGATCGCAGTCTAGGGGATGTCCATGCAGCGGGGAACCCACATGTGCAAACCAATCCTAAAAACATTCAAATAATTGCTAGAGCGCTAGTTAAACGAATGAAAAAAATCGATCCAAGCAATGCTCAATATTATCAGAGCAATACTGATAGTTTCTTAACGCGATGGAAAAAATCGATGAGAGTTTGGAAACAAAAAATAAAAGCCATAAAAGGTGCCAAAATTGTTGTGCAGCACGCGAGTTGGGATTATCTTTTTGATTTTGCCAACTTAGAGCAAGTCGCTCTGATCGAGGAAAAGCCCGGTATTCCTGCAACCAGTGGGCACTTATCCAAGCTGTCTAAAGAAATTATGGTTTCGTCAGCTGAAATAATCATTCATGCCGCTTATCAAAATGGAAGATCATCAAAATGGCTGTCAGAACGGAGTGGGATTAATTCAGTTACTTTACCTTTTACAGTTGGCGGTAGTGACCGAGCAACGGATCTGTTTTCCTTGTATGAGGAGACTTTTGAAATCTTGGTTGAGGCGATTAAAAAATGAATTGGTTAGCTCTTGATTTATCGATACTTGGGCCGGCTTTTTTCGCTGGAATATTGGTTTTATCTACCCATATTCCAATGGGGCGTTTAGTACTTCAAAGAGGGATCATTTTTATTGATTTAGCGGTAGCTCAAATAGCAGGAATTGGCGTGATAACGGCCGGTAATTTTGGCTGGGATGACTCTCAATGGAAAGTGCAAGTGGCTGCGGTGATCAGCGCAATATTCGGCGCCTTTATTTTACGTTGGACTGAAAAACGCTTTGCCCATATTCAAGAGGCTATGATTGGTGTTTTGTTTGTTTTAGCCGCAACATTATCTTTGTTATTGCTGGCTAATAATCCTCATGGTGGTGAATACCTTAAAGAGCTTTTGGTGGGCCAGGTTTTGTGGGTTTCTTATGAGCAATTAATCATTCCTGCGATTATTTATTCAGTCTTGTTAATGGCATGGTTTTATTTTAAAATCGGCGAAAAAATGCCGGGCGCTTTCTATCTGATTTTTGCAATTACGGTTACAGTTTCGGTGCAATTAGTTGGTGTGTATTTGGTGTTTGCTAGCTTAATAATTCCGGCATTGGCAACTAGAAAGTTATACGGTCATCGTCAAATAGCGATTGGGTTTATTTCAGGTGCAATGGGGTATGCGTTAGGACTCGCTGGCTCGGCCTTATTCGATTTACCTTCGGGCGCAATGATTGTATGGAGTTTGGCTATCGTTGCAACTGTAACGGCTTTGATTGTCGATAAAATAGTTATTAGCCATCAATTATAAAATTAATCACCCGATTAAGTGGTTTACATTATTCTAAGATTATCTCCCACAAAAGGATTAGTGGCTCTTTCACTGGCAAAATCTGAAATTTCGCCGTGCCCAGATACAAATCTTGTATCGCCGCCTAGTGGCCATAGTTTGGTGGTTATTGAGCGAATTAAATCAGCATGATTGCCTTGTGGAAAATCGGTTCTACCGATACTGCCTTTGAATATGACATCGCCAACAAAAGCCAGCTTGGAACTTTTGTGATAGAAAACAACATGACCTGGTGTATGACCCGGGCAATGGTAAACAACTAAACTTTCGTTGCCTACTTGGACTTTTTTTCCTTCTTCCAACCATTGATCAGGAGTGCAATTTTCCGCACCGGGAAAACCATAATTTTGTGCTTGTTTTTCGATCCCCTGTAACCAGAAATCATCTCCTTTGTGCGGGCCAATTATTGGGACCTGTAATTTTCTTTTGAGTTTTGATGCGCCGCCAGCATGATCTAAATGACCATGGGTGAGCAAGATTTGTTTGACTTTGATTTGATTATTTTCTATTACGGAGATTATTTTATCAGTATCACCTCCGGGGTCAATCACTGCGCCTTGCAGAGTTTCGCTACACCAGATCACGGAACAATTCTGTTGAAAGGGGGTAACTACCACGACTTCGACTCTTAGACTCATAATATATTCTTATTACTTGTTTCACAATACCGCTATTCTACTGAAGCAGTAAAGATGCGACAAGTTATTTGCATGATCTCAACCTATCAAACAAAATCTACATAATGTTTTTTCATATTTCTGGTCTTTTTAAACCCTGTTTAGCCAGTAAATATCTTTCATATCAATTATTGTAGAGTATAATTTCTACAAAATAATGACAAGAAGTAACCAGCCTATGGAGCAACGCAAAATAATCGATTCGGTAAAGTATTGGTTGGAAAAAACCATTATAGGCTTTAATTTTTGTCCTTTTGCTAAAAAAGAGTTTGTAAATGAGTCGATTCATTATGAAATAGTTGATGAAATAAATACTCAAGAACAGCTTTTAGCATTGTCTTATGAGTTAGAAAGGCTCGACAAACAAGCAAATATTGAAACCACATTGTTCATAATGCCTGTTGGCTTAGACCGTTTCTTTGACTATCTCGATTTCTTGGAATTGGCCAATAATTTAAGTATTGAACTGGGTTATGAAGGTATATATCAGCTGGCAAGCTTTCATCCAAACTACTGTTTTGCAGATGTTCAACAAAACGATCCAACTAACTATACTAATCGTTCACCTGTACCGATCATTCACATTATTCGAGAGGCTAGCCTAGAAAAAATATTGGCTAATTATCCTGATCCTGAAGAAATACCGCTCAGAAATATTCGTTTAACTGAAGAGATGGGAAATCAGATATTCAAGGATATTTTAAAACGCTCTAGGACACGAGAGGAATCATAATATTGAGAAAAAATTCCTCGTACAGGGGGAATATCCACCTAGTTCAATAGAGAAACTTACGCAATCTTAATATTCACTTAAGTCATAGGGTCTAGTATTTATCTTAGCATTTGCTGTTTTAGAGTTTCGCTGTAGGACTTTATTTGATGAAAGCCATTAGAGTTAGTATTTTTTTTATTCAAGCTTTGAGTTGTCTACTACTAGGTAATTGCTTGCTCGCTTCAGCTTCCGAAAGAAAGTCAGTTATTCAAGTTACCGCTATCGAGATCACCATTAAAGAGATCTATAGTAAAGAAGGCATTAGCTGGATACAAGAATTTGCCAATAGCTATCATATTAAAACAAAAAAACATGTCATTCTTAGTCTATTGCCAATGAAAAAAGGTGATTGGGTATCTCCATTGCAACTGCGGGAAGCGGAGCGATTACTGAGAAAACAACATTACTTCCGAGATGCTAATTTAAGGATCTCTAAGCAAGGGGTACTCAAAGTTAATGTGAGCGAGAAATGGACGTTATTTCCGACCATTAATTTTAAACGAACCGGTCGTCAAAATAATTCTTCATTTGGTATTCGTGAGTCCAATCTGCTGGGGTTGGGGGTCGCAACGACCCTGAGTTACAAACAGGAACCGCAAAAATCTGGGTATCGTTTTCGGGTAACAACACCTACATCTTTCGCGGAACATTCCTACGCGAGTATTGTATTGGAAGATTATGATGTCGGTTCACGAAAAACTTTGAACTATGATCAGCCATTTTATTCCAGCGAAACCAGCAATATGATATTTTTTAGTGCTAACAACAATAATCTAGAAACAACGTTTTATCAGAATAATCAGGATCTAGGTGTTGCAGCAACACAAAGCGACCATTTTGAATTGAAGTTGGGGTGGCTCAAAGAATATAAAAATAATACGGCCTATCGGGGTCTTGTTGGGCTATCATCTTATGCTAACGATCTAATTGATTTAAGTACTGATGAGTTATTCGACCTGTTCACAGTAAGAAAAAAATCTTTTCTCTGGTGGGGAAATGAAAAATACGAAAGTGAGTATCAAGTTCTCAGGAATATTTATGTTATCAGTAATAAGGAAGATATAAATTTAGGAACACTTGAACATTACAAAATAGGTATTGGGCAGATTGAGGTCTCGCCAAATATTCTAGATCAATCGAATCTTGATGCCACCACACAAGCCAATATGCTTAAGTTTACCTATTCAAATACCCAAGGATTGTTATTGAATCGTTTTCTTGCTCTTCAATGGATTGATTTCAATAATGAAATTTATTCCGCTAGCCAATTAACCAATTATTTATCGCTTAACTATAGGTTAGATCTGTTCTATCCGATTGACAATAAATTATCTTTCTATAGCAAAAATCAATTATCTTATGTTTCACAATTTCGCGAAACACCATCCGCGGTTGGAGGAGATAGCGGCCTTCGCGGATATCCGACTAGCTATCAATATGGTAAAAAAAAATGGCAAACAAATTTCGAGGCTCGCTATTATTCGGATATTGATATATGGGATACTTTTGCAGTGGGTTGGGTTGCCTTTATCGACGTTGGACATGCGTGGGATAGCATGGTTTTTTCAAACATAGAAAAAGGTACACTTGGTTCATATGGTATTGGAGTAAGACTATTCCCAAAAATCGCAAGTGGTAGAAATGTGCTCCATATTGATTTAGCACGTCCTTATTCTAAGCTAAAAGAAATCAACAGTTGGGAATGGCGAATACAGGTAAAAAGCACTTTTTAGTTGCGGGTAAATTTTTCTGATCATATTGATATTTTTCTAAATTCAAATATAGATAACCAATTTTAAACCAGTATTCCTTCTTTTTAATACCTAAAAAATTACTGGCTTTTTTAGCTTTAAAATGGAATCCTGTCACCGCCAAAAATATCTACTAAAAATAACTAAAATAGTAAAAAACTCCAAACGACCGAGTAACATTGTAAAAGACAAGATCCAAGTGCCTGTGTCGCTAACTGGTTGAATATCCTCTTCCTACCCCCTAATTGTCAAGTGATTGGGGAGTATTGAGGGAACGATTTTTTAAATGAGAAAAATAGCCAAGTAGGCCTCATTATATCAGCTTGGAAACCATTCAAATTATTTATCAACTTTACTGATACTAAGATGTCTATTCAAGCTTAAATTATTGTTTCTTGTTAAGCAGATATATACTTAAAATAATAAATACCAATGAAAATGATGTTAGCGCTAAATAGGATAATTTCAGGTCATCCAGTAAAGTGTTTTTTATCAGTAACCCTCTTATGATATCAACGAAATAAGTAAAAGGTATTGCATAGGAAATTCCTCTGATATCTTCTGGGATGGCTTCTAGTGGAAAAATAAAACCGGAGAGAAGAATGGAAGGGATGATAATGAATATTGCGATAAACATCGCCTGTTGTTGAGTTTGGGATATTAATGAAATGAATAACCCTAAAGATATCATCGCAGCTACATATATGACAGCTAATAAAAATAAATGAAGTTGTGAAGATGGTTGAGGTAGGTCAAACAAAAGCCAACCAATCGCGAGAATGAAATAGAAATCAAATAACCCAATAAATATATAAGGTAGTAGTTTACCGATAATTAATGCTGATCGAGAAATTGGAGTGACGAATAATTGTTCTAAAGTATGTTTTTCTTTTTCTCTGACAATGCAAATGCCAGTTAATATCAATGCAATTTGCATGATTAGAACACCAATAACCCCAGGCAGAAAAAACCAGGTTTCCTTTTCATCAGGATTAAATAATATAACCGTTTCCATCAAAAACGGTTCTTGCGCGATAACCACTTCATCGGAATCTATATCTGAAAAGTACATTGCACTTGTTACTTTTTCATCGGTGGCTACTTTAGCGTTATACTTTAAGGCGGTCGTTAATGAAGGCATAGTTCCATCGGCATAAAAAATAACACTAGGTTGCTGATTTTCAATTAATTCGGCCGAAAAACTTCCGCTTATATACATCCCTGCTTTTGCTCGGCCAGAACGGATTTCTGCTACTATTGCTTGCTTGGTTTCTACTTCGTATAGGTCAAAATAACCATCACTCCATAATGATGTTTTAATCAGATTACTAAAATATGAATGATCTTCATCAAGAAAAGCCATTTTGACATTTTTGGGTTCTAGCTTAAGTGCTACACCGAATAGAACAAGTAAAATAATAGGCATAATTATAATCAGAGCAACCAATCTCGGATCGCGATGGAGCTGAAGAATTTCTTTCTTAAATATTGCGATAATCATAGTGGTTAAGTATCCAGTTGCTGAGTTAATGCAATAAAAACATCCTCAAGATTTAACTCTCCATCCTGTAACACGATTCGTTCACTTAGGTATTTTGTAAAGAGTTCCTTCAACTCAGATACTAATATTTCAGGCTTCATTATCATTCTTATTTGAGAACCAAATTGGTGAACCAGTAGCATGCCAGGATGGGCAGATAATACATCCTGCAGTTGTGGGTGATAATCGATATTGGCGGTAAGCACCTGCACTCGACCGAGTGATTTCTTTATGGTGGTTGGTGAACCGGTCGCGATTGTTTTGCCCTTAGCAATAAATGCCAATTGATGACATCGCTGTGCTTCTTCCATATAATGGGTCGTTATAAACAAACATTTTCCTTTTTGGCTTAAGTCATAAAAATCATCCCAGAGCCTTTTTCTGCTGACCGGATCGATCCCAGCGGTTGGTTCATCTAAAAAAATCACTTGAGGATCGTGAGTGAGAGCGCAAACTAATGCCAGTTTTCGTTGGTAGCCTCCAGACAGATTTCCTGCCCGTTTATCTTTAAAATTGACTAATTGATATCGAGATAATAATTCATGCAAGTGGGGCTCATCGGTAACGCCATATATTTGTGCGTAAAATTGGATATTTTCCCACACTGTTAACTCTTCGTATTGAGCAAAATGTTGTGCAACATATCCAAACTGAGCTTTTGCATCTTCAGTATTTAAACCTTGAATAGTGATCTGGCCATCATCTGGGTCAATGAGTCCGCATAATATACGCATGATCGTCGTTTTGCCGGCAGCATTGGGGCCTAGTAAGCCGAAGATTTGGCCATTTTCTATATCAACAGAAAATTGATCAACTACTTTGATGTCATTATAACTTTTGCTGATCCGATCTAATTTAACCGCAAATTTCTCTTCGGTAAATAAAGGTTTTGTCATTTTGAGTACCCTTTGTTGATATCAGTCAATACTTAATCCAGCCGTTTATTTTTTATGATTATTTGCATAAAACCAAGCAATTAATGTGAGAATTAAATATAAACTGACGATAAAAATCAACTGTTCTGGCTGATGAACCAATTCGTAATAAATAATAAGGCAAGCTCCCAAACCAAGACCAAAAACCGAAGCTATGGTTAACCAAGCTGAAGATTGAGTTAAGTGCCGGACTTTATGATTTGCACTTGCCATCAATAAAGAAACTAATAAAAAAGTTACACTACCAAATTCTAGGATTACTTGTAAATTGCCAGCAAGAACCAATAAAAAAGCGAGCAAGGCCATACAAATGATCGAATAAACGGGGATCTGTTGGTGCCGTTTTGCCAGCAGTCTTGGCATATAACCATCCTGTGCAATAACCGCCATTTGTCTAGAGGCACCAAATAAAGTTCCACTAATTGCGCCACTTGTGGCGAGTAAGGCTCCAGCAATGACTAAATCAGTTCCCCAATGGCCAAGCATTTTTCCAGCACCTGCTGCTAGTGCATATTCTTTGTTTTTTGTAATATCCTCAAACGGGATCGCAAGAATTGCACCAAGAGCAATAACTACGTAAATTAAAATGGCCAGAAAAATGGCTGAATAAATGGCCCGTGGAATATTTTTTTCAGGTGATTGCATTTCATTGACCGCATTTATGACTAGTTGAAAACCTTCATAAGCGACAAAGGTTAAAGAGGCAACAATCAAAATCGATAATAGCTCTGGAGTTTGGTTATTCTGAATAAGGATCGGTAGGGTGGTTTGACTATTATTGATTAATACAAATGAAATAATGGTTAAAATAATTAATTTAGTGTAAACCATTAGGTCTTCTATCTTACCCATCCCTTTGACGCTCCAAAGATTGATAATGGTAAAGGTCAAAATGATTAATCCCGCGGTCAGTTTTCTTATCCATTCATTGTTGGCAAAATCAAATCCGCTGATGGCATAGGAAGCAAAAGTATAGGCATAAAGAGCCAAAGTGCTGATATAGCCGAACATTACCCACCAACCGATCAATGAAGCAGCAAATGGTGATGAAGGATAAACTTTTTTATAAAAGGAATAAGTCGCGCCTTCCGTTTTATAAAAAACGCCAAGCTTAATATAAGAATAAGCGGCCAACAGCGCAATTATTCCACCAATGCTGATGGCTAGAGGGGTGAACACTCCGATTAAAGAAACTGAAATGCCTAGTACAGTAAAGATCCCGCCACCAACCATTCCACCTAACGCGATCGCGATCAGTTCAATTAGACCAAGTGATGTTTCTCTCTTTCGATGAATATCGCAATGGTTATTTGGTTGTTGCATACAAAGAGCCTTTAATATGTCACTGAATCAATGGCGGTTTTAAATATGTGGATATAATCAGTAATGATAGGTTGAATTTGTGTTAGGGGCATCATCTAAATAAGTGTTACCCATCCTTATTAAGTACAATCTGACCCTTTTTAATGACTATACGACAAGCATTGCCGCCAATTCGATAACTCAGTTCTGCAGGGGTCTCTATGTCCCACAAAACAAAATCAGCTTGCTTCCCGATTTCAATCGAACCAACTTTATCTGCGATATTTAGTGCTTTAGCGGCGTTAATGGTGACCCCTCGCAAAGCCTCAGTAGGTGTCAATTTAAATAACGTCGTTGCCATATTAAGCATCAACAAAATTGATAAACAAGGCGAACTGCCGGGATTTGAATCGGTTGCAATAGCGATAGGTATTTTATTTTCTCGGAGTGCTTCTATCGGCGGTAATTTGGTTTCGGATAAAAAATAAAAAGCGCCAGGTAGTAAAGTGGCCACTGTTCCCGATCGTTTAAGGTTTTTGACATCTTTAGGGTTTAGAAATTCCAAATGATCCACTGACCAGGCATCAAATTCACAAGCGAGTTTCGAACCACCTAAATCAGATAATTGTTCTGAGTGCAGTTTTACAGGTAAGCCTAGTTTTTTTGCTTTTAAAAATACTTTCTTTGTTTGTTCAGGACTAAATCCGATACCCTCACAAAATGCATCTACGCAATCAATCAAATCTAATGCCTTTATTTGAGGCATTATTGTCTCGCAAACTAAATCGATATAGCCATCAGCATTATTTTTGTACTCTGGAGGAACCGCATGGGCCGCAAGAAAAGTTTTGCTTACTTCGACGCTGGAGAATTTGTCGAGCGCTTTAGCGACTTCTAACATTTTTTGTTCCGTTTTAAGATCGAGTCCATATCCCGATTTGATCTCAATACTGGTAACGCCTTCGTCAATCAAATAACTGAGTCTTTTGGCGGCTAATTTAAATAATTCATCTTTACTGGTTTCTCGAGTGGCTTTTACCGTAGAAACGATACCGCCACCCGCCTTGGCGATCTCTTCATAGCTGGCCCCATTTAGCCTCATTTCAAATTCGTTGGCTCGATTACCGCCGTACACTAAATGAGTATGGCAATCGATCAAACCAGGCGTCAGCCAATAGCCTTTGCCGTCGATAGATTCTTCCGTTTCTAATTGTTGAACGCTTGAGTCATTCGTTTGATGAATGGCTTTGATTAAACCATCTTTGACACAAATAACCGCATTTTCAACGATACCATAACCGTTTTTGTCCGTCATGGATGCAAGTTGAATATTATGTATGATGAGGTGGTAAATTTCTGGCATAATCTTCCTATAAACTGAATAAATGTAGCTGAATTATTAATGAGTAAATTATACGCTGAAAATATTCTGATTGGCAGTCAATGGCAAGCAGATAAAACACTTTCGATCGATGACGAGGGTGTGATTACCTTCATTGAGTCTGGCAAAGATCCACAGGCGAGTCAACTTAAAGGACCTGTGATTCCAGGAATGGTGAATTGTCATTCACATGCTTTCCAAAGGGCTTTTGCGGGTTATTCTGAATATCGGGGGCAAACGGACTTAGGTGTTGTTATTGAAGATAGTTTTTGGAGTTGGCGAGATATTATGTACCGTTTTGTGGCTAAAATGACTCCGGAAGATGCTAATATTATCGCCCGTTTTGTGTATATTGAAATGTTAAAAGCAGGATATACCAGCGTCGCTGAATTTCATTATTTGCATCATCAAGCGGGCGGCAGACATTATGATGACCCTGCAGAAATGTCGCATCAAATTATCGAGGCGGCGAATATCACAGGGATCGCCCTAACTCATTTGCCGGTCCTCTATTCCTATGCTGGATTTGGTGAGATGTTTCCATCTGATGCGCAGGCTCGGTTTATTCATGCTACCAATGATTATTTAGAATTAATTGAACAGATAGATAAGCATTATAGTCATCAAAATAATTTTCAATTAGGTATAGCGCCACATTCCTTAAGAGCCGTCAGTGAATCCCAATTAAACGAAATTGTTCCTTATATTCGAGCAATCAATAAAAATGCACCTATCCATATTCATATTTCGGAACAAGTGCAGGAAGTTAATGACTGTTTAACTCATTACGGAAAACGTCCCGTCGAATGGTTGCTGGATAATCCGCTTATGGATAAAAACTGGTGTTTGGTCCATGCGACTCATTTAACCGATAAAGAAACCAGAAATTTGGCTGAAAGCGGAGCCGTCGTGGGTATTTGTCCATTAACTGAAGCGAATCTTGGGGATGGCATTTTTCCAACCGCCGAATATTTAACTCTTGGTGGAAAATTTGCCATAGGTTCTGACTCACATATTAGTATTAATGTGGCTGAAGAATTACGGCTACTTGAATATGGACAACGTTTAAATCGAAACCAAAGAGCGGTATTGGTTGAGGAAAATTGCCCCTCAGTTGGACAGTATTTATATACAAAAGCCGCTCGTGATGGGGCAAATGCCATTGGCCAAAATGTGGGCGAAATAGCGGTTGGTAAAAGAGCTGATCTGCTAGTACTCAATACAGAACATCCATCAATGTTCTGCAAGAAGGACTGTTTCATTTTGGATGCAGCCATTTTTGCTTGTACTGAATTACCGGTAACAGATGTTTATGTAGCCGGTAAACAAGTGATTGACTCCGGAAGACATCAATTGGATTCTGAAGTATTAAAGAAATACAAATCAGTATTAACGCGGATCGCCTAATTGGTTGTTTTGTAGGTTAATCAATGATTTTGTTGGGCTTTGCATATTAAAAAATATTTAGCGCGAAAAAACAACCCATCGTCTAAGCAGTAAAATCGCTGCTGTCGATAAACCAAATATCATTCCAATCCAATAACCTTTGGCATGAAGATCTTGATATTCGGCCAAATAAAATCCCACTGGAAATCCCACCAGCCAGTAAGAGATTGCAGTGATGAACATTGGAATTTTAGTGTCTTTAAGTCCGCGTAGTGCACTAGCGCTTGAAACTTGTAGCCCGTCTGAAAATTGGAAAAGGGCGGCAAAAAATAACAATGAAGTGGCGATTTCCACAAGCTTAACATCAGAGGTATAAATAGAAACTAACGCTACAGGAATGCTTATCATCATAACGGCAGAAAAGGTCATAATAACGACGCAAGTAGCAATACCGACTGATCCGGCTTGACGCATGGAAGCACGGTCTTTTTTTCCACCAAAGTAACTGACTCTTGCGGTGATCGCTTGGGCTAGGCCTAGTGGGATCATAAAAGTTAGAGATGAAATGTTGAGAGTGATTTGGTGCGCTCCCATCACTTCAGTTGGATAACGAGCGATCATTAATGAGACTGCAGCGAACATAGTAACCTCAAATCCCAAGGTGATTGCGACTGGAAAACCTAACGCAAAAATTTCTTTTAGTTCTCGCCAGTCGGGAAGTTCAAGATCTTTAAAAATTCCTAAGTGTGAATATTTTTTTGCGAAAAGAGTATACAGAGCCAGTCCAACAAACATAAAATTCCAGATAAGCCCTGTAGCATAACCAACACCAACGGCGCCCATCTCTTCTATACCGAAGCCTCCGTACAAAAACCAATAGTTCAATAGCACATTAAAGGGAATAGAAATTACCGTAATGGTCATAACAGACATCGTTGAAAACATGCCTTCATTACAAAATCGTAAAGCGAAAAATAATAGTAATGCGGGCATTCCCCAAAGCGTGGCATGTAGGTAACCTACCGCCAGCTCCGATACTTCAGGCTCAATATTGAGTGCGGTTAGAACAAAACCTGTATTGAGCAATAAAATAACAGCAATCGGTGAGAATATAATAGCGAGTAATACACTTGCGTGAAAATGGGTTTTGATCGACTTATTATTTTCAGCTCCTTTGAAGTGGGCGACAATCGGATTAAACGCTAAAAACAACCCTAGAAAGAAAACTAAGACGGGATGTAGCAAGCTTGTACCAATCGCAATGGCGGCAAGTGCATCGGTGCTATAATTACCAGCCATTACCGTATCGATAAATCCCATTGCCATTTGTGCCAGTTGTGACAAAATCGCCGGAATACCAATCGGTGCAAGTTCTTTTAGTTCCTTTTTAAGGCTAGTTAGCATTCGTGAGTTCTTTTTTAGTGATTAAACGTGAAGTAGCGATCAATAAAAAGCATCAATATGATAGTTTGGTAAAGAGTGTTTTTGGAAATAACTTTAAGAAATTTAAGCTTCAGCCCAACTTGCCAACTTGATCGGATCGTCCCAAGTCTAATTTATTTATCAGAAATGGCATTTACTCTTACATAATACCAACGCTGTTTAGATGCTTTACTATTTGTCGTGTAGCGTTTGCTGTTGCCCAAACTTGAACGGCTGGCATTAGACGCTATTAGTATCCATTTGCCTAAATTTCCTGTCACTCGTGTAGATGCTGAGGATGAATTAATAGAACGGCTATTGTTGATCTGCCGATTTTGTTGTTGTGCAGAAACGGTCAAAAAAACGGTTTGCTGTGAAGGTTGAGATACGGTGATATAAAAGCCACTGTTAATCGTCGTTCTTCCTGATGATGGTAATAAATGACCATATTGATTGATTATTTGATTAGTCGGAAAAGATTCGCCTGTGCTAACCAGCGCTTGATAGTTTTCCATCGCCTGTACACTAAAATTATCACCATTGGTTTGATGTCCTTGAGTCAGGTAGCGATTTGATCGGATTTCAGTTGTGTTGCCGTTAACGGTTATGTGGTTGGCATTGAGTTGCTGTTGCTGCATTGGCTGGTTAAGGATCTTCACTTCTACAAAATACTGGCGTCGTTTGGTATCTAGCATTTGTAAGATAGCAATGATTTTTTGGTTGTCTTCTGCGCTCCCATTGACCATTAACTGAAAGCCTTTTGCACTAATACTCGTTTGTTTTGAAAGGTGCGATTGAATGGCCGGTATTATATTTTGCGCAGGTTGATGTTTTAATTGATGAACAAATAATTCAGCATAAACTAGCTGAATATTAAATAGTACCAGTACCAGCAATAATCTAGGAACTGTTTTTAAACGTTGGATCCCCCTACGAGAGGAGTGTTGGTAGGATCTCGGGTTCATAAATACAGTGCTCGTAAAAAACTAGCTGGTGAGCTTGACTGCCAGATAGTATGAAACAGTTTACTCTTATCTTTAATAACGAAATTCGGCATTATTAGCTTCTCTGCTTCATATCGTTCAACATTACTACGATACAGCATGGCTCGATTATCAACTAGGTAAAATCCAAAAGGATTTTCATGAAAGTCCTTTGGAACAATTCTTATATCAATAAAGCTGGTAAATTTTTGAGCAAGTGAAACGAGGCAATGATCAATACCTCTTAAAAATTGTTCGTCATAGATCAAAATTTGAACTTTGGATTTTCGACTTCTTTTAATAAAATCAAGGATGTTTCTGTCGATTTGTCGATTGTTAAGTATTCTCGGATCCAATCCATGAGAATATATTTGAATACTTTGTTTGGCGGATGAAAAAATATGACTGGTTTCTTCTTTTAACTGGGTTAATGAGTCGATCACACTGCGAAGCTTGTCAGCTTTATTAGAAGTATCAAGTTGTGAGTCGTTGGACATTTTAAAAAAACGGTAATAAGAAGGGTAGAGATATAATAGTAAAATTAGAAATATTAGGCTAGCTTTCTTGTTAACATTTGGTGTGGTACGCCCTTTTTCATATATACTGGGCCGCTGGCCATAAAATGATGGGTGTCGTAAAAATGTATGTTATCTAATTCTGCATTAAGCGAAATATTATTTAATTTGTGAAAATGCCCAATTTTAACTAATTCGGAGAGAATTTTGCTTCCAATGCCAACACCACGATAAGGAAGTAATACTGCGATACGACCTATTCGCCCTTCTAGACTTAGACGACCGACAGCAATAACTAGCCCTTCCACGTTTCTTGAAATGATGTGAATACCATTTAGGTCGTGTAAGTCACAAAGAATGTTTTCATTGAAATGTTGTTCGATCACAAAAACTTTATGGCGTATCGCTAATATCTCGTCACAGGACTCTTGCCACGAGGCCTGTTCGAATCTAAATGATTGGATTATACCGGTTTTCATTCATTGATTTTTAATTAATTGATCGAATTTACATATCCTCTATTGACAAGACTAGTCAAAGCTGAAGGAAAATCAACTAAATCGGGTGAAAAATTGAACCATTTTAATGGAACAGGCGAAAAGCTAGCTAATAATTTGACTGCTTGGCGATATTCAGGTGCAAAATCAAAGCTTTCTCCTTCAACATTGAGTCGGATTTTTTGCTTGTATATCTGCCAATTGACGCCAATGCCTTGGTGAAGTTGAATCTTGGAACATGCTTTAAGTTGATGAATATTAACAGTATTATCAATTTGATATTCACCGAGTTTAGACAAGCTAAGTTGTTTTGCCATTAAATCAGCCAGTAATTCGGGTTGCTCAGACAGCTCGATTAACTGCTGCTGGGCCCAATCCACTAATTGCTCTTCAAAAAAGTTAGATTGATTTTCTTTTTTGCGATACCTATCGGTAAAAAATCGTTGATGATGCGGCTTTTCGGTAAGATTTTCAGTCAAAAGCGCTAATAACTGATGGGTCTGAATACTCCGATAGCCAACGGAATAACCAATGGATCCTCCCTTTGATACTCCCCAATGTGGCGTGTCAGGAGGAATATAAAGCATATCGCCCGGCTGCATCATTACATCGATAATTGGGGTAAATTCCTGCAAATGGCTCATACCGTCGATGATCGTTTTGCTTTTTAAAGTATCGCCTTTTGCGCCGACTTTCCAGTGTCTTTCCCCAATGCCTTGAACCAAAAAAACGTCATAGTTATCTGCGTGTGGACCCACGCCACCTTGCTCGGTCGCATAACTCACCATGATGTCATCAAATCGCCAACGGGGAATAAAACGAAAATAATTTAAAAGTGATTGAATTTCGGGCAGCCAACTATCGATGCTTTGTATCAATAAGGTCCAATAGGATTCTGTTAAACTAGAAAACCGAGATTGATCGAGAGGCCCGTGCTCAATCGACCATTTGTTAGTTTGGCTGTCCTGAATAATTAACCGAGATTCCACTTCATCTTGTAAAGCAAAACCCGCTAGTTCGTCGGGAGACAAAAAATCTGGCGGGTCATCAAAAGCCTTTTTGAACAGACAGGGGGCTTTTTGCCAATACTTTTCCAGCCATTGATCTTTGTTAATGTTTTCGAACGGTCCATTGAACATTATTGGGGCTACGGGCTTGGGACTTCAATCGCCCCTTAATTTGGATTAGACACTTTTAGCTTGTTCTATTGCATTGCCAATATAATTGGCTGGCGTCATTGCTTTCAAAGCTTTTTTGGCATCATCCGGTAAATCAAGCTGATCAACAAAAGCTTGCATACCAGCTTGATCGACTCTTTTTCCCCGAGTCAGCTCTTTTAATTTTTCGTAAGGTTTTTCAATGCCATATCGACGCATTACTGTTTGGATTGGCTCTGCCAGAACTTCCCAGTTGTCATTTAATTCAGCAGCCAGTGAATCTTCATTGACCTGTAATTTAGAAATGCCCTTTAAAGTGGCTTTGTAAGCAATTAAGGAATGGGCAACACCAAGCCCCAAGGTTCTTAACGCGGTTGAATCGCTAAGATCTCTTTGCCAGCGGGAAATAGGCAGCTTTTGGCCAAGGTGAGTAAATAGAGCATTGGCAATCCCTAAATTTCCCTCGGAATTTTCAAAATCAATCGGATTGACTTTATGTGGCATCGTCGAAGAACCGATTTCACCAGCGATAGTTCTTTGTTTGAAATGACCTAGCGCAATATAACCCCAAAGATCACGATCAAAGTCTATCACTATGACATTAAATCGGGTGATCACATCAAAATATTCGGCAATATAGTCATGTGGCTCAATTTGGGTGGTGTAGGGATTCCAAGTTAGACCAAGATCTTCAATAAATGACTGGGCGAATGCTGGCCAATCAATTTCGGGATAAGCAGAGATGTGAGCATTGTAGTTACCGACAGCACCGTTAATTTTGCCCATTAGCTGAAGGTCACCAAATTGAGCTTGTTGGCGCTGTAGGCGGGCGACAACATTGGCCATCTCTTTGCCTAAGGTTGTCGGTGATGCTGGTTGTCCATGAGTACGGGACATCATTGGTATTTCTGCAAATTGGCTGGCGAGATCGGCCATTGCTTTAACCACTTTATCCTGTTGATTACTGATCACTATGGCGGCTTCTTTAAGCATTAATGAATAGGAAAGATTATTAATATCCTCTGAAGTACAGGCAAAATGAATAAATTCGCTAACGGCATTAATCTCACTGTTATCAGCCGTTTTTTCCTTAAGAAAATACTCAACCGCTTTCACATCGTGGTTGGTGGTACTTTCGATATCTTTGACACGTTGTGCGTCATCCAACGAAAATTGGCCAACAATGTTATCGAGCAACTGATTTGACTGCGAGCTAAAAGCGGGGACTTCTGTAATCTTTTCGCACTCGGAAAGGGCTTGTAACCAGCGAACTTCAACAGTCACCCGGTACTTGATTAATCCAAACTCACTAAAAATGGCGCGAAGTTCTTTCGTTTTACTGCCATAACGCCCGTCAGCCGAAGATATTGCAGTCAATGCAGAAAGTTCCATGAAAACTCCTTAATAAAAATGATAGTCAGTGGGTTGAAAACGGCTATAGAATTAATGAAGGCCGCATTTTACCCTATATAGTTTGTAAATGGCATAAGCTAGCAGATCTAATAGATTGTTTTTAACAAAATGATAATTTGTTACGCTTTGTACTATATTTAAACCTAGAAAAATCAGTTGAAGTGCGAGAAATAGCGCCAGCCCGTAATGTGCCTGACGATGTGAAAAAAGGGCTCATCACCGGTAAGGTGACCATGCCCTTTTTCACTAGGTCATGCATGCCGCGGGATCGCACTCTTTCTACAACTTCAACTGATTATTCAGGTTAAAGGATTTAAAATCAAATACTAAAAACCATTGAGTTTTTGAAAAATACGCTTAATATTAAAGACATAGAATAAATTAAAAACTTGTTAACCATCAGGATAGTCGAATGAAAAAAATGATTTTTCCCCAAGCCGATCACTTTCAAGTTCCTAAAGCACTATTTATCGGTGTCTGGAAGGTCTGGTTTAAGCGTTTTGGTGACCATGATGAGTGGCGTAAAGGTAAAATGCCTGTTGGTCATAGCGATTTAAAGTTATACCAGATACTCGAAGAAGGTGAACGATTTAGTGTGGAAGTAGCGGCCAGACTAATGGTACCTTGGTCATTTCGAGATACAGAGCAGGTCGATAAAGCCTTTTTTTTAATGAACCCAGATGTTATTCGAAAGACCAAATTAAGTGAAGATTCTGAGGAATATGGTGTGAGACTAACCGATCAAGCCTTAGATTATTGGGATTCGTTAACCTTTTTAGAGCAAGATATGTTTGCCGCCTACGCTGAAGCGCGTATTCAAGCTGATATCGAATCACCCAGCAGCCATCCGATTATTATTGATGATGCGGGGATTGATATGATCGGCGAAGATATCTATCCACCCATTGTTCCGGGAAAAGATGCAACGGCGGAAGAATATGCAAAGGCTTTAGTTGCTTGGATCGACGAAGATGTCTTTACCCCAATGTATCAAAGAGTTGCAGTGGATGATTCGGTGAGTACTTGGCATGACCGGCTTGAACATTTTTTCTGGCCAAAACCCCGGAACGGACTAATGCAAGTATCTCATTCAGCCGATGCATTGATGTATAGAGCACAAATTCTCGCAAAAGGCATTGAAGATGGTAAACAATGGAGTGAAGAAGATAAGGCGTTAGCGGTTAAAACCGCAGAAGAAATCTTCTTACAGGCCGGTGTTCCGCAAAAAGATGTTAGCTGGAAAAATATCTATAAAGTGATGCAAGCCGCCATCAGCAAAGATGTTGATTCCAATGCAAAAATGAATAGTGGTTGGTCCTTGCTGGCCTCATTTGCGACTCATTGGTTAAATAGACTTGAAGGGCGGACGCCGATGATTTGCTGGAATAGCCGGGTGTCGACTTCTATTTTATCAAGGCTTGATTTCTTATTGGTAGAAGCGGGGCATGAGGTCATACCCGATTGCTTCCGCGATCTCGGAACCATTCCGGGTTGGGGAGGAACCAGACCTAGAGAAATGAGTTTAAAATGGCCGGATGGATATCGCCGCTGGAAAACAGAAATAAAAGCCAGTGAATTTGTTTATCTGATGGTACAGTGCCTCAACAATGAAAAGAATGCTGATGGATCTTTAAAATATTCACAAATGCCTATTCCAACCGGTGGCAGAGCTCCTTGGTCAATGCAAGGGCTCCAATTGGTTTTATTCTCTGATGGGTATTAAAAATATATCTATTTTACCATCCACATTGTCTTTCTTTATTTTGCTCGTCTAACCAGATTTTTAACGGTGCAAAATAATCGATGATGGCCGTTGCATCCACTTCTCTTTGGCCGGTCATCGCTTCAAGCGCATCTTGCCAAGGTTTGCTCGCACCCATTTCTAACATTGCGATTAATTTTGCACCCGCTTCTTTATTGCCGTAAATAGAACAACGATGGAGCGGACCTTTGTTGCCAGAAATTTTGCAAAGTTCACGATGGAATTGAAATTGTAATATACGAGCTAAGAAATAACGCGAATAAGGCGTGTTGCCTGGCACATGATATTTTGCTCCTGGATCAAAATCTTTTTCAGTTCTTTCAACCGGAGCTTTAACGCCTTGATATTTTTCTCTTAAATCCCACCAACCTTTATTATACTGATCCGTGGGGATATCACCATTGAATACCCCCCAACGCCATTTATCAACCATTAAACCAAATGGTAAAAAGGAAACGCCCGCGAGTGCTTTTTTCATCAGAAATGGTAAATCGCCTGACGCATCAGGTTCTTCGTCTATTAACCCAATTTCTTTCAAGTATTTTGGAGTGATCGAAAGTGCAATGGTATCGCCAATAGCTTCGTGAAAACCATCATTGGCGCTGTTTCTGTACAAGAAATCTTGTTTTAGATTATAAGCGCGTTGGTAAAAATTATGGCCCAATTCATGATGGATAACGGAGAAGTCTTCACCCGTTTTTTTAATGCACATTTTGATTCTGTAGTCGGTTGTACTTAAATCCCAAGCACTTGCGTGGCATTGAACGTCACGATCTCTTGGTTTAGTAAACAGTGAGCGAGTCCAAAAGGTATCAGGAAGGGGATCAAAACCAAGGGATTTAAAAAATGATTCTGCGGTACGAACCATTGCTTTTTCGTCGTACCCTTTAATGGTCAGTCTTTTGGTTAAGTCAATTGCTGGCGTATCTGTTTGTGGTGCGACATCATCGTATATATTCTCCCAGCTTTGTGCCCACATATTGCCCAATAAATGAGCGGGTATTGGTCCATTAAGCGATACCACATCATCGCCATATTTTTCATTCAGTTTTGCTCTGACGTGGCATTGCAAAGAATCATATAAGGGCTTTACCTGTCCCCAAACACGATCCATATCTGCCGCAAATGCATCCGCGGGCATATCGTATTTTGAACGCCATAAAGCACCGGTATCGGAGTATCCAAGTTCAACAGAGCCTTCATTAGCAATCTCTACCATTCGCTGGTAGCTCGCTCTCATTTGCGTAGAAACTTTGCGCCAATTAATCCAAGCTTGCTTTAACTCTTTTTCATCATTTGAGTTAGCCATAATATCGCTTAGCTCTCCCAGAGTGAAACATTCCCCTGTTTCGGTACAACCTTTAGCGTAGGTCGCATCAAGTTTAGCGGTTATTTTTGATAACTCAGCTGTTTTTTTATCATCTGCTGGGGCTGGAAGGACCAAACCGGATTTTAAAATATCAAGTTTACGACGAGTGTCAAAATCAAGCTCTAAATCCTTAAATGCTTTTGTTCCCAACGCCAATTGAACACTTTTCCTTGTTGATTCTTCACCCGCTTTAGCGGCGAGAGCGTTAGTGTCTTCAGTCATAAAATTAGCTTGAACCCAGAATGCTTTACCACCTATTTCATAGTCTTCAGCCAATGATTTTTCTGCATCTGCAACATATTGCTTTGCGTCAGCAATGGTAATTGCTTTACTTTTTGTTTCAGCGGTTTGCTTTTTGGGTTGATTGGGCTGGCAAGCGATAGTTAAAGCCCCGAGACAAATGACAGCGGCTAACCGAAACAAGTTAGGTTTAAGTTGTCCTGTTCTACTATTTATTAGAGATAATTTCATTTTTATACCTATATTGGAGTAACTCCAGCTAATACTTAGCTAAAGATCAATGAAGTTAGAATTTTTGACTGACAAAGGATAGCGATCTTGAGTTGACTGCTCAAGTAAAAATTGATGATTTAAAGCAATTTTAATATTTCGGGCTACCTTGTTGCGAACCAATGAAACAGAGCTAATTCAAAATAATACTGTTTATGTGATCCACGACCAAAAATATGTATGCCATTTAAGTTATTATAATTGCAACAAAATGTTAATTGTTGTAGCCTTATTGGTTCGCGCTATTCGAAATGGACCGAAAAAGCGGGTAAAAAAACGAAATAAAAATAACAACAAAGTCACTCAAGGTATTGATATTATTAATATTGCTAATTATTTAGGTGGTCCCGTGAATAAGATTTTATTCTTAGTAGTTTCCGGATTCATGTCTTTGGGTTCTTTATGTTCAGCCGATCCTCTAACAGGTGTCGCACTCGAAGAAGTGATTACACTTTCTCCCGGTGGAACCGTATTACGCCTTAAAGGGACGGCGATCAAATCCAATGCTCGCCAAGCTGTTTATGTGGGTGGTTTATACCTACAAAACGATGCTGAGTCTGTCGAGGAAATACTCGATAGTTCGGGCGCAAAACGATTTGTGATCCTGACTAATCAGTCAATAAAAGCAGACGCAATTATTCGAGCTATCAATCTTGGCATCACTGTCAACCATACAGAGTCTGAACTAGAAACACTTGCTCCTTTCGTTAAACAGTTTAATCAAATTTGGCAGGCAGAAATCCATCAAGGAGATGAGGTCTGTATCGACTTTAAGCCGAATCGAGGGACGGTTATTAGTATCAATGGTATTGAAAAAGGTATGATCCCCGGCAAATTATTTTATAATGCCTTTTTAAAGACTTGGTTGGGTGAGCGGCCTTTGAACCCCTCAATGAAGAAACAACTATTAGGTGACAAATAAGTCGTATTGATAAAAAACAGCTATTAGTCAATGAGAATCCCGAATGTCGGGTTTTTTTATGCCCATCGAAAAATAACAAGTAGATAGTTTGGATATTTACCTTAGATTAACTTCGCGGTAGAATCCTTTTTTCAGGATTATGATGTAGCCTGTTAACAAGGGTTATCAGCCATTTAAAATACCATCAGTATATAAATCTAGAAAAATCAGTTGAAGTAGGAGAAATAGCGTCAGCTCACAGCGTGCTTAGCTATGTACACTCTAATCTAGTACTCTTTCCACGACTTCAACGGATTATTCTAGGATAAAAAGAGCCATTAGCTTATGAAACAAATTGGTCCGCTTATGCTGGACATTGAAGGGACGGAACTGTGTAACGAGGATATTGAATGCATTAGTCACCCCGCTTGTGGTGGATTGATCCTATTCACTCGTAATTTCCAATCGGCTGCACAAATTGAATCGTTGATCAGTCGGATCCGTTCTGTTAAGCAGGATATCATCATAGCGGTGGATCAAGAAGGTGGAAGAGTGCAGCGTTTTAAACAGGAGTTCACTTTATTACCGCCTTTGGCAGCTCTTGGTAATCAGTTTAAAATGGAGCCTGAATTAGCGATACAGCGTGCGGCGCAGTTTGGTGAACTAATGGCGTTGGAAGTCCTGTCGGTTGGATGTGATATCAGTTTTGCGCCGGTATTGGATTTAGGACTAAAATCCAGTCAAGTTATTGGAAACCGGGCATTTGCGGTAGATCACGTTACAATCACAACACTAGCCTCGGCTTTTATTCGTGGTATGAAATTCGCAGGAATGGCTGCAACAGGGAAACACTTTCCTGGACATGGCGGTGTTGATGAGGATTCTCATTTAACAATTCCTATCGACAAAAGAGATGAAATAACGATTAAAAACAATGATATGCAACCGTTTATTCATCTTAAGGATGAACTTCAAGCAATCATGCCCGCGCACATTATTTATCCAAAAATTGATTCTGAGCCAGCTGGTTTTTCGAAAATCTGGATCCGACAAATTTTACGCCAGCAAATTGGTTTTGATGGGCTGGTTTTTTCAGATGATTTGTCTATGAAAGGAGCGGAGACTGCTGGAGATTTTAAACAACGCACCGATAAAGCTTTATCGGCTGGTTGTGATATGGTTTTGATCTGTAATAATCGTCCCCAAACAAAAGTCGTTTTACAGCATCTTCAAAATTTCAAACTTTCGCAAGCATCCCAACAAAGACTTAACAATATGCTAGCTGATCCAGCAATAGCAGAAGGTTTAAATAAACTCAAAAAAACGACGCGCTGGCAGGAATTAAGTCAGCAAGTTACAACACTGGTTAACTAAGGAATAGCACATGGCATTGTCAGATATAGAAAAATGGTTGCAAGCTAATATGAGTGAAAGTGCTCTTATTTACCAGATATTTCTGGGAGTTTTTATCACTTTGTTGGTTAACTACATTTGGAAACGGTTATACACCAAACTTGATAAACAACTTAAACGGACAAAGAATGACTGGGATGATGCACTCTTGTTAGCGACTTCCTATCCTATTAGTTTATTAATATGGGGAGCTGGAGGCTGGGTCATTCTTCAATATTTACTGGGTTTTCAAATTAAAAATGAATTGCGAGATGTCTTTTTAGTCATAGTGATGTCATGGGGTCTTGTGCGGTTTATTCATCAAGCGGAAAAAAACCTGATTGCCAGCAATGTCAATCGAAGCGATGAAAAGAAAGTTGATAAATCAACGATAGAGGCGATCAGTAAACTATTAAGAGTATCGGTTAGTATCACCACTATCTTGTTAATCTTACAGAATTTGGGCGTCAGCATCAGCGCCGTGTTGGCTTTTGGTGGAATAGGGGGCATTGCAATCGGCTTCGCTGCGAAGGATTTATTGGCGAATTTTTTTGGTGGTCTGATTATTTATCTTGATCGGCCATTTTCCATCGGTGACTGGATCCGTTCAAGTGATCGTCAGATAGAAGGAACCGTTGAGTATATCGGTTGGAGACAAACAAGAATTAGGACTTTTGATAAAAGGCCTTTGTATGTTCCCAATGCTATTTTTAATAGTATTACCGTTGAAAACCCCTCCAGAATGACCAATCGACGCATATACGAAACTTTTGGTATTCGTTATGACGATATTAAACAAGCAGAAAATATTGTCGCTGAAGTAAAACAAATGTTACAACATCATTCGGCAATTGATACTGCTCTGACTATGATTGTTAATCTGAATGCATTTTCTGAATCGTCGGTTGATTTCTTTGTTTATACATTTACTAAAACGACAGACTGGATTAAATTTCATGAAATAAAACAAGATGTTTTATTAAAAATAGCTGCTGTGATTGAAGCCAATAATGCTGAAATGGCTTATCCCACTCAAAGGTTGCAGCTTGAAGATATATCCGTGTTACCTCAAAATACAGATCCCAGTGTTCAGCTAAAATGCCTGAACAAGGCGCCAATAGAAGGCAATGGTTGACCCCTTATCAGAGAGTTGCAATCCGGGTAAATTTTTTAGCTGATCACCCGAAAGGTAAGTTGAGGTAACATGAATATATAAGAGCGGCGAACGTTATTGGAGTATTCTAAGTAGGATTTGCTGATCTAGCATTCTCCTTTGACTGGCTTTGTTTTTTATTATTGCAATGCAATAGATAATTGAGATATTGATTTTTTATTTGCCAATTTGAATGATCGTTAAATTAACAAACGATAGGCATTGAACCAATTACTAGAACACGTTTCTAAAAATTTTCGCTAATTCTAGGTTTACAAAACGTGAATATTCACGTTTGTATATCTCAAAATTAATCTACTTTTACTGACCAGACATCCATCAGATATATTCCAATCCTCATTAGTGGCTTTTCTTTTCATGATCTTTGTAAATAGCACGAGTTACAAACAGGATATTTTACAAATGCTGGTAGATGTTGAACAAAAAACAATTTGATGTTTTTTCTCGCCAGGATGGTAGAGATGATGATGGCCCACGGAATGAGCAGGCGTTGTTTTTACTTTTAGTCATAAATAGATAATCAGGAGTAAATATGAAGCATTTTTCAAACAAAGATAATAGGTTGTTTAACGGGGTTTAGTGCACATCCCCTCGAAATTAACCTTAGACACAAAAATCACTTAATTTAGCTATGATAATGCCCTTGTTAATAACAAAGGTGTTACATCATGGCCAAGAAAACCGATAAACGCATCCAGATCCTCCGTAAATCCGAGATAGATGAACTCTATGATCTACCAAATTTTAATCATGCAGATAGAGAGGACTACTTTTCTCTTGATGATGAAACGCAAAAACTGGTCGATAAATGTCGTCAATTAGAAACAAAGGTCTATTTTATCCTATTGCTTGGTTATTTTCGCTGTAAGCCAATCATTTTCAACTTTTCATTTAATGAAGCCGAGACTGATGTTAGCTTTATTTTGCATAAATACTTTGATGGCCTAGAGCTTACAAGTTCTGATTTGGCTCTGACGACCAAAACCAAGCTCACCAACCGACTTCTAGACTATACAGGACATAGTATTTACAACACCAGAAAGCATAAAACCCTTCTCTTGGACAGGTTAAACGATGTAGCTAAAATTAGCATTGAACCTCGATACGTCTTTGATGAATGCCTAGCATTTTTTGGACAGCATCAAATAGTGCTTGCTGGTTATAGTACGCTTCAAGATCTTGTTTCCAGTGTACTGACTCAAGAAGGATCAAGAATTGAAAAAAATACTCAATAGCAGTATGTCAGCTGATACTCGAAAGACCTTACTGAAGTTGCTTGAATCCAAAGAAACGTTTACAGATTTAGCCAAACTTAAGAGAATTGCTAAGGATTTTTCAGCTAGTCAAATTAATAGAGAGTTAAGTAGTCACCGTACCATTCGAGCACTGTATCCAGAACTTAAAGTACTCATTCACCAACTTGATTTATCTCCCAAAAATCTTGAATATTATGCTTCGCTGATAAAGCACAGATCGGTTTATAGGCTACGTCGCCATGCGGATAGCCAAGCAATTCTTTATTTTAGTTGCTATCTTTATTTCAGGTACCGTGAAAGTAATGACAACTTGGTGTAGGCCTTTATTTATCTGTTAAGAAAGTTGTCAGAAGCAGCATCACGCTATGCAAAACTAAAAATTGCTGAAGATATTGAAGTAGTGCGTAAAAAACTGAAGCTAGCCGGTAATCTTCTTGGTTATTTCGTCGATATAGAGATTGATGATAAGGTCAGTTTCGGCGATATCAGGAAAAAAGCCTATAAAAATCTCGGCAGCAAGCTAGCCGAGTTTTAAAACAATCCCAGCTGTCGAGCTGGTTCTTCCTTACTATCAAGTTCTACTAACTGGTTCTGAACATACTTTCTGATCGTGTTTTCATCTGCA
>Ga0256845_1000157_pt1 | contig 62568 bp, 57 predicted proteins | sample RiftiametaG_FD_189101 | JGI IMG/M metagenome (GOLD analysis project Ga0256845, IMG submission 189101) | Tube worm associated microbial communities from hydrothermal vent at the East Pacific Rise, Pacific Ocean - Riftia | ecosystem: Host-associated > Annelida > Integument > Unclassified ...
ATTCGAGTTAGTACAGAAGTTATTGATTATTTTCGCGCGGAAGGGAAAGGTTGGCAGAGTCGAATTGATCATGTTCTAAAAGATTATGTCGCTCATCATAAATAATATTCTAACCAATAAAGGCAAAAAAATTACAGACACTCACTATATCGCCAATCACTGACAGAAACAACTGAACAACGCTCACATCAATTCAGTTAATCTGATGATAGTTTTATGATTTAAAGATACGGATAATACGCATTCAATTGTTATCAAGGAAGATAAATGGCGATTAAACGGTGTGAACTAATTGATCCAGATAATGCCGGTTAAAAGGATTAAATCAAGTTCAAAAACTGTATCTTGTTGACCGTTAAAATCTCTTCATTCAAATCAATACCATTTAATCTTAGTTTTAAGCGACTTACTGCTATCTGTCATTTAAGAAAATGGGCTAAAACAAACTAGAATGACCTAAAGTATTTTTAACTCATCTTAATTATTCATGTTTAACACCATCACGATTGAAATATCTTAAAAATGTGTCAGTGATTGACTATATAATGACTGTCTTTAACTGGCTATCTTTAACTGGCTATAGGTCTAGCGTTTACAATAACTAGCCAGAACTTCAAACGGAAAAAATTCATGTAGAAGCGCGATTTTAAGTGTATTATTTAATCAAAAAAGAGACCGAAGTTTCCCTGCAGCTTCGTTAATGTAGCAAGCGTATATTTGAGAATCTTATGAAAATTAAACAATTGATGAGTGTTAATATATTTAGTATAAAAATGGACGACCCGATTAGTAAAGTAAAAGATATTTTCGAGGAAAAAGGGTTTCACCACCTGATGGTTGTAGAAAATAATGAATTATTAGGGGTTATTTCAGACAGAGATTTATTAAAGGCAATTAGTCCAAAAGTTAACAGTGAGGCTGCTACAGCGAAAGATTTGGCGACTCTAAACAAGAGAGTTCATCAAATAATGTCTCATGATCCTATATCTTTAAAGGATGACTCTACAGTCATTCAGGCTGTAGATTTATTTAATCAGCATAAAATTTCGTGCATTCCTATCGTCAATGAAAATAATGAGCCAGTAGGGATTGTTTCATGGCGAGATATTATGAAGGCTCTCGGAAAAAAACATGAAAAGCATTAACAATGCTTCACTTCGCGTCTGTAGGCGCTACAAAATGTTTTAAATTTTTAAAAGAACTACCACTTTGAATATCAATATTTTGACTAATAATAGTTTATGAATTAGATTTTTGCCTAGAGATCTAATTTATACAATTTATTAGGCATGGAGGCTAAAATAAAATGAAAAAAATATTATTAGTAAGTGCATTATTACTATCTATTACAGCTGTTGAAGCAAGTGAATCACCTCAATGGGATGAAGCCTCTTTATCTTTTCAACATGTGAGAGTGTCCAATGTAGATTTTAACGGATTCAGTTTTGGTGCAAATAAACTGATTAATGATAATGTATTTTTATCAGCTGGTGTCTCAAAACATCAGTTGGCGATTTTATTAAAATAACCAACTGATTTTATGCTTAAATAACTTCAGCTCTTATCCCGAGTTGAGCTTAAATACCTATTTTATTTCATAACAAGGGACGTATTTTCTAGTCGGCAGTGTCATCCTTTTATTTTTTACAAAACTTTGTAATAGATTATCTAATGACTGACTAATTTCTTGGCTGCCATGTAAAATAAACGGACCATATTGTTCAATTAATGCAACACCTTCTGGCTTAACGTTACCTGCAACAATACCTGAAAAGGCTTTTCTTAAATTGAGTGCTAGTTCATGAGTTGGTTGATCTTTTGATAAGTTGAGGTCACTCATGCTTTGATGCGTGGGCTCAAAGGGAGCTTGCCATTCTGGTTTTATTTTTAGTCGCCAGTTGTAGTGAAATGAATCACTCTTGTCTATTCGATATTCGGTAAGTTCAATAACGCTTTTTTTAACTTCTTGAGCAACTCGGCAAGGATCATCAATAATAATTTGATAAAATTGAGTGGCTTCAATGCCTAGTGTATCAGTAATAAATTGATTGAGTTGTTCAAAATAGCTTTTGCTTGATTTTGGTCCGGTTAAAATGACTTTTAAAGGTAAAGATTGATTGTCTGGATGGAGTAAAATGCCAATTAAATATAGCAGCTCTTCTGCTGTCCCTGCACCTCCAGGAAAAATAACAATCGCGTGAGACAATCTAACAAAAGCTTCTAAACGTTTTTCAATATCAGGCATGATCACCAAATGATTAACAATGGGGTTGGGCGGTTCAGAAGCAATAATACCTGGCTCAGTAATGCCTAAATAAAGAGCGTCGGTTTTGCGGTGTTTGGCATGAGAAATGGTGGCACCTTTCATTGGTCCTTTCATTACGCCTGGACCACAACCTGTGCAAATATCTAAACCTCTTAAACCAAATTCATAACCTACTTTTTTGGTGTATTTATATTCAATTTCTGAAATAGAATGTCCGCCCCAACAAACCACTAAATTTGGACGGCTGCCTGGTTTAACGGTTTCTGCATTTCTTAATATTCTAAAGATATAATCGGTGGTTTTATTGCCTTCTGAAATTTTTTGATTGTTGTAGGTTTCGAACAATGATGGGCTATAAATTAAATCACGGACTACCGCAGACAAATGCTCTCGCATTCCTAAAATCATTTCGCCATCAACAAAAGCTTCTGTGGGAGGGTTAATCAGTTCAAAACGTATCCCTCGTCGTTGCCAGCTTAATTTCACATCAAAATCTTTATATTGTTCTAATATTTCTTTGGCGTTATCTAATTCTGAGCCGCTAATTAATACCGCCAGCACACAGCGACGTAATAGTTCGTGTTTTTCTCCTTTTGATTGTTCAATCAACCATTTCATTTCATTGAGAGACATCAGTTCAAGCGAACTTTGAGGGCTAATACGATAAACCGATTCTTGCTGATTATGATTCATTAAATTCCTTTAATTTTATTTTTGAGTTAGAAATATTACACACGTTCAAAAATAGTGGCAATGCCTTGGCCTAAACCAATACACATTGTAGCGACACCAAGCGTTGAATCTTTGCTTTCCATTAATCGTAATAATGTTCCGCTAATGCGAGTGCCGGAACAACCTAGAGGATGACCTAAGGCAATTGCTCCACCATTGAGATTGACTTTTTTATCCATCACATCTAAAAGGTTGAGATCTTTCAAAACCGGTAACGATTGCGCCGCAAAAGCTTCGTTAAGCTCCCATAAGTCAATATCGCTTACTTGTAATCCTGCTCGAGCTAATGCTTTTTTTACCGCAGGAACGGGGCCATAACCCATAATAGCAGGGTCGCAACCCGCAACCGCCATGCTACGAATTTTTGCCAATGGGGTTAAGCTGAGTTGAGCCGCTTTTTCTGCGCTCATAATTAACATTGCGGAGGCGCCGTCGGATAAAGCCGATGCATTACCCGCTGTAACCGTTCCGCGAGGATCAAAAACGGGTGTTAAATTGGCTAGTCCTTTAAGCGTTGTTTCAGGACGGATCACTTCATCATAATCAAACATTTTAACCGCGCCATTATTATCATGACCTTCCATGGCTAAAATCTCTTTTTTAAAAGCGCCACTGAGTGTTGCTGCATGAGCTCGCTGGTGGGAGTTATAAGCAAATTGATCTTGTGCTTGACGATCAATGCCGTGCATTTTTCCTAGCATTTCAGCGGTTAAACCCATCATGCCAGAACCTTTGGCTGAATATTTGGCAATTTGTGGAGCAAAGTCAATGCCGTGAGTCATTGGTACATGGCCCATATGTTCAACACCGCCAACAATAAAACAATCTCCATTATTGGTTTGGATTGATTGAGCCGCATTATGGATTGCTTGCATGGATGAGCCGCAAAGCCGATTAACGGTTTGCCCCGCAACACTGTGTGGCAAGCTGGTCATTAACGAAGCATTTTTGGCGATATTAAAACCTTGTTCTAATGTTTGTTGTACACATCCCCAAATTACGTCTTCTACTGCGGCCGGATCAAGCTGGCTATTGCGATCTAATAAGCCTTGAATTAAACGTGCGCTTAAAATCTCAGCGCGAGTATTTCTAAATATGCCGGCTTTTGAACGACCCATCGGGGTTCTGATAGCATCTACGATGACAACATCTTTCATTTTATATTCTCCCGATTGAGTGACGCGGTGTAAAAGGTTTTATTGCCAGCAATCATTTGGTTAATGCTCTCTGGTATCTCATAACTTGCGCCAAGGGACTGATATTTTTCTGCCATACTAACGATGGTTTTTAACCCTATTTCATCGGCGTATTTTAATGCGCCTCCTCTAAATGGCGGAAAACCAATTCCATAGAGTAGAGCCATGTCAGCTTCTTCTGCGCTGGCAACAATGCCTTCGTCTAGGCATCTTACAACTTCAAATATTAAAGGTAGCATCATTCGTTCAATAATTTCTTGTTTTTCATATTGTTTAGTCGGTTGATCAATGATGTCAAAAACAGATTCAACAAAATCTTTTTTAGGTCGTCCTTTTTTATCAATGCTGTAATGATAAAAACCACTTGAAGACTTTTGGCCCAATTGTTCTTTTTGAAATAATTTACTAATAACGTCATTATCAATACTTGCCATTCTGTTCGGAAAACCTTCCGCAAGAACGCCCGCGCAGTGATGAGCGGTATCAATTCCAACAACATCTAATAAATATGCGGGGCCCATTGGCCAACCAAACTGACTCATGACTTTATCAATTTGACGGAAGTCAGCACCTTCATTCATTAATAAACTAAATCCCCTAAAATAGGGAAACAGCACTCTGTTTACATAAAATCCCGGACAATCTTTTACTACCACCGCCGATTTACCCATTGCTGTTGCATAAGCGACGGTTGCTGCAATGGTTTCATCAGATGTTTTTTTACCTTGAATAACTTCAACTAAAGGCATTTTGTGTACTGGATTAAAAAAGTGCATACCGCAGAAATTTTCTGGGCGTTTTAAATTAGTGGCAAGCAAGTCAATTGAAATAGTTGAAGTATTAGACGTTAAAATAGCGTCTTCTGCAATGTAGCCTTCAATCTCTTGTAATACCATATCTTTCATTTTTGGGTTTTCAACAACGGCTTCAACCACAAGATCAACATTTTTGATCGCGCCATAATCTAACGATGGCGTAATAGTTGAAATAATTTTTGCCATTTTTTCTGTGGTTAACTTGCCAAGCTTAACGCCTTTACTAAGAATTTTAATCGCTTCGCCCATGCCTAAATCTAAGGCGGGTTGGTTAATGTCTTTCATGATCACAGGAATGCCTTTACTAGCAGACTGATAAGCAATGCCTCCCCCCATAATGCCAGCACCAATAACGGCAGCAGATTGAATGCTTTTTGTAACGGCTTTAGCGGCTTTTTTGGCTTTACCTTTTAATACTTGATCACTTAAAAAGATTTGAATCATTGCTCTGGCTTGAGATGTTCGGCAAACATCAACAAAGGCATCATGTTCAATTTTTAACGCTTCATCTCTAGAGAGTTGAGCGCTTTCTTCGATCACTCGAATTGCTTCCATCGGAGCCGGGTAATGCGGTATTGCCTTTGCACCAACAACTCCCTTTGCTACGGTAAAAGCCATCGCACTTTCTAGCTTGTTGAGCATTAGAGGTTGCTGTTTAGATGCTCGACGGTTTTTCCAGTCTAACTTACCATCTGCAGCATCGCTTAACATTTGTAATGTCACATTTTTGAGTGCTTGTGGTTCAACCACCGTGTCAACAGCGCCCACTTTGAGAGCTGCATAAGCGGATTGTGGTTTAGCTGTTGCGATCCATTCAATGGCATTATCTGCCCCAATTAATCGAGGTAATCGTGTTGTTCCTCCAAATCCAGGAATAATACCTAGCTGTGTTTCTGGTAATCCAACCTTAGCCAAGGTTGATGCCACTCGAAAATCACATACAAGAGAAAGTTCCATACCGCCACCTAAAGCAAAACCATTAATAGCCACGGCAGTAGGAAATGGTAGGTCTTCAAATGCTGTAAAAATAGCATTTGCATTGGCGCACCAAGTTAGCATTTGTTCTCGAGGGCTACTAAACAGAGCAAGAAATTCATTAATGTCTGCTCCCACAATGAAAGCGCTTTTTGTACTAGTGAGAATAACGCCTTTAACATTTGCGGAATCTTTTAACTGTTGAATGACCTCGTCGAGTTCATCTATAGTGGCTTGATCTAGTGTATTAACCGATCCGTTTTTGTTATCAAATGAGACTTCCGCAATGCCGTTTTCTAGCATTTCACACTGAAGAGATTGACCCTGGTAGTTCATGGTTAGCTCCGTAGGTTTAAAATTGTCTTTAGATTAAATTATAAGAAAAATTGAAATAATAATTCGTTTGAACAACGGTTAATATAATCGATGTTATTAAGCTTAAGTATAGCGAGTAAATAGCGTAATTCAAAAGATGTTTGTTAGATGATATTTTGGTTTAGTTGGTGGCGTTATCCATTTACTCCTAACCGTAATAATTTACTAAGTTGCGATAACGCAAATAATTCTATAGGCTCAATTATAGAATTATTTGAGCGGAAGAAATATTTAAAGCTATGCCTCATTATTATATCCCAGCAGAAGCCTTAACTAATGAAGAGAGCATAAAAAATAGCCAATTTATTACTCAAGTTGAACCCGTTGCTACAGTAGAAGCGGCTAAATCCTTTATTAAAAAAATAAAGCAAAAAACGCCCGATGCTTCTCATCATTGTTGGGCCTATATTGTTGGTGATCCTAATTCAACCACGTTGATAGGTTGCAGTGATGATGGGGAGCCATCTGGAACGGCTGGCAAACCCATGCTACATGTTTTACAACATTCTGATTTGGGTGATATTGTGGTGGTCTGTAGCCGTTATTTTGGTGGTACAAAATTGGGAACGGGCGGTTTAGCTAGAGCTTATGGTGGCGGGACCAAATTAGTGATTGAGCAATTAGCGGTAAAACAAAAGATTGACTATTTACCGTTAAGTTTTGAGTGTGACTATCACCAATTACAAGACTGTCAGCATGTATTAAAACAATATCAAACAGAACAATTACAAATTGATTACCAAACAAAAATATTGCTTTCTGTTAATATTGCCGCGGATCAAAAAGCGTCTTTGCAAACCGCATTAATTAATCAATTGAAAGGGCAAATAGAGTGGATTATTACTTCATCATAAAATCAGTTCATCTGTATACGGCGTTATTTTCCATATTAGGATTTGTTTTACGGTTCTTTTGGAAAACGACGGGTAATCAATTATTAGATAAAAAGTTGGTTAAAGTCTTGCCACATATTAATGATACTTTGTTGTTATCTGCGGCGGTTTATTTATCTGCGATGAGTGGATTTTACCCTTGGGTAGAAGCATGGTTAGGGTTTAAAGTCATTTTGTTAATCGGGTATATTGTTGCGGGAATGATTGCATTAAAAGCATCGGCCAGTAAAAAAGCGAATAACATGGCCTTTTTATTAGCGCTTGTTTGCGTTTCAGCAATTATTGCTTTGGCGCTATTTAGACCCAACTTTTAGGCGGGTCAAGCTGATTTAAATCAGTCTTTTAAAAAAGGAGTTATTCGGCTTTACGAATGATATCTAGTTGCTCATCCTTATTCTTCCAATTTTGGTTGAGCCATTGTTGAACCTTTTTTCGTTGTCCCGCGTCTTGAATATAGCTACCTTGAACATCTTCTGGAATAGTAATCAATTTGGCTTGTACCACAACTTTATCAAGCTTCCCTGAGACTAAATCCCAAAAGCTTGGAGAATGGTGATTAGGGTAGTCGATAGTGACATCTAAGACTTGCGTTATTTCTTCTCCCATTAAGGTTAAAACATAACCAATGCCACCCGCTTTTGGTTTTAACAAATGTTTAAATGGCGAGTTTTGTTTGTGATGTTTTTCTTTGGTAAAACGAGTGCCTTCAGAAAAATTCATAATTGAGATAGGTGTTGTTTTAAACTTTTCACAGGCTTTTTTAGTGGTTTCAAAATCTTTTCCTTTTTTATGAGGATTTTTTTTAATGTACGATTTTGAATAACGGCTCATAAATGGAAAGTCGAGCGCCCACCAAGCTAAACCTAATACGGGAACCCAAATAAGTTGTTGTTTTAGAAAAAATTTTAAAAAAGGAATTTTACGATTAAGAACACTTTGTAAAACTAAAATATCAACCCAACTCTGATGATTGGCGACTACTAAATACCAACCTTTTGGTGATAAGTTTTTGGGCAGGTCAATATTCCAAGTCAATTGAGTGGTTAGTTTCATAATGCCACCATTAACCGAAATCCAATTGCTGGCACACGCATTTAATAGTCGGTCGAGAAACTTCCGAATGGGGGCTATTGGCAGTAATACTTTAATAAAGGCTAATAAAAATATCGGTAATACCCAAAAAAAGGTATTAATAACATGTAGTAAGAATGATATTGTGCCTACAACAAATTGAGGTAAAAAGACTGACAGCATTAACAAATCACAGAAATTATGTATACAAAGAAAGGATTATACCTTGAATTTTAAGCTTAACGATAGCCAGCGTTAGTTAAAGCTGTGATTGGTTGTTAAATGTTCTATTTATTAATGATGAATTTGATCAATCGCCTGTTAGATTAGCTATGATATAATCTTTTCGAACTTGAATAAATGACGAGATAATCCAATGTTAGATAGCCGTAAAATTGAGCAGCTTGCCGAAAAATTTAGTCAAAACATCCCTGCTGGAGCAAAAGTTTTTAAGCAAGATATAGAAAACAATTTCAAACAAGTTTTACAGTCTTTGATTAGTCGAATGGATCTAGTGACTCGTGAAGAGTTTGATGTACAGAAAAAAGTACTGGCTAGAACCCGTGAAAAAATAGAAGCGTTAGAAAAAATATTAAATGAAAAAACAGAAAGCTGAGTTTTGAATAATCTTTGATGTTGTAAAATTAATTTTTTACAACCGCGCGGTTTTTATCAAATTGAAGTTGAAGAAATTCATTTAAAGAGTTAAATGGCATGGGTTTAGCAAAATAATAACCTTGAATAAAATCACAGTGTTTATCGTTTAAAAATTTTGCCTGGCTTTCATGTTCAACGCCTTCGGCAACTACTTTTATTCCGAGCTTGTGTGATAAATCTATCATCGCTTCTACAATCGCCGACTCTTTTCCTTCGGATAAAATATCATCAATAAATCCTTTATCAATTTTTAAAATATTGGCAGGAAAATCTTTTAAATAATTTAATGAAGAATAACCTTTACCAAAATCATCTAACGCTATAGAAATACCAATATCAGACAATTCATTGAGAATGTGGTTATTACGCTCAACGTGTTCAATCATAATATCTTCGGTTAATTCTAGTTCTAAAAAACTGGCATCTAATGAGCTGTCTTGAAGAGCGAGATAAATGCTTTGTTTTAAATCGCCTAATTTAAAGTGCGAACCCGAAATATTAATAGCAAAACGAATTTTACCGTACCGATCGGTTATTTTTTTTGCGCTGTGACAAACTTCTTTAATGACCCATTGTTCAACAGAAACCATTAGTCCCAAATCCTCAAGAATTGGTATAAATTCAGCGGGGCTCACCAAGCCAATGGTTGGGTGGTTCCATCTTAGTAATGCTTCTACGCCACTAACTTGATGATCACAAGCGTTAACTTGAGGTTGAAAGTAGACTTCAAATTCTCCTTTAATCATTGCGCGACGTAAGCTTTTTTCTAATTTGAGTTTTTGCCGGGCAATTTCATTTAGATCATTTGTATAAAAATGAAATTTATTACGTCCTAGTTCTTTGGCTTTATAAAGTGCAATGTCTGCACTTTTCATTAATGTTTGAGGCTCTAAGCCACATTCAGGGAAATGCGCTATACCAATACTGGTGGTCACATATAAATCATGTTGCCTAATTTTGATCACAGGCTCAATAGCTAACTGAATTTTGCTCGCAATTAGTGCAAGTTCTTTTGTGCTGTTAACATTATCCAGTAATACTGTAAATTCATCGCCACCGACTCTAGCAACAATATCCGTTAATCTAACGGCCTCTCTAATTCGATTTGAAACTTCAATTAATAACATGTCTCCAATATCATGACCGAGTGAATCATTAACATGTTTAAACTTGTCTAAATCCAAAAATAACAAACCAAATTGAGTTTTTTGACGTTTTGAAATACTAATAGAGCGCGTTAAATGTTCGTAAAATAAGTAACGATTTGCCAATCCCGTTAATTGATCATGAGTGGCTAAAAAGCTGAGTTTTGCTTCGGTATTACAGCGACCAATGGCGTAACGTATCGATCGCTCAAGTAATGGATTTGTTAATTCTTTGATTGGAATACTATCGGTTGTACCTGCTCGCATGGATAAATGTTCGAAATTTATATCGTCATGGGCGTTGATTAAAATAATGGGAGAAGGTATTTCAATATTTATAATTTGATGAACTAAGCTCAGAGTCAGTTCATTACTGCGATTATTAAGGATTAATATAATGTCATAGGTTTTATTAACAAAGGTTTTTTCACAAAATGCTGTGTGCCAGTCAAGCTGATAAGTTTGACCAGTTGTTTGAGAGAATATCTTTTTGACTAAGGCGGCATACTGACTACCTTGGTCAAAAATTAAAATATTAATCATGACGACCTAATGTGATTTATTAGTTTTAATTATCCGTAAAATGTCATTACGGTACGGCAACGTGTCGTTACAACGAGCACCTCCTAGGTATTTACACCCTATAGCGATTTGAAATGCAGTTATTTCAAAGGTTATTCAGGTAAATACTTATTGTCAATTAAGTAAACGAATCCTGCAGACTGGTAACTTATTTGATCTATTAATCAGTATAGACAAGAATTTATAGATTTTCCTATTTGTGAGACGGTTATTTCACAAAAAAATGGTAAATCAGTTTGTAAAAGATTTTACCGAAAGGAAAGAGATTGGCGTGTTTAGAATAGTGGCGACTTTTTTTGTGAATGGGCTTGTTCGCACTAAAGGTTTTAAAGCCTTCATGAGCGCGGTATTGCCCCATTCCAGATGCTCCAACTCCACCAAAAGGTAGATCGAGTTGTGCAACATGGCTGACGGTATCATTAATACAAACACCCCCAGCATGAGTTTGTTTGAGCACTTGGTTTTGTATATTAACGTTGTTGCTAAACAGGTAAAAAGCCAAAGGTCGTGCTTTTGATTGAATGAAACTAATGGCTTCAGAGAGCTTTTGATAGCTGATAATTGGTAATATTGGACCAAAAATTTCTTGTTGCATAACGGCCATATCATTATGAGTATGAGTGATTAATTGAAGCGGCATATAACGTGTATTAGTGGATGCTCCCGCCAGTGAAATAACGTTAGCTCCTTTTTGTGATGCGTCTGCAAGGTAAGATTGCAGTCGTTTAAAATGTTGATCATTAATAATTGAGGTGTAATTTTTGTTCTCATTTTGAGGATATAACTGTATAAATTGTGTTTTAAATTCGCTAATTAGAGCATCCAGTTTAGATTCTGGACAAAGGATGTAGTCAGGCGCCACACAGGTTTGCCCAGCATTTAGGCATTTTCCAAAGAGTATTCGATTAACGGCTAATTCAACGTCAATATCGTCGCAGAGTAATACTGGAGATTTACCGCCCAATTCTAAAGTTACAGGGGTTAAATTTTTGGCTGCAGAGGCCATCACCAATTTACCGACGGCAGATGAGCCTGTAAAAATTAAATGATCAAACGGCAATTCACTAAAGAACTTTGCGAATGATGAGTCGCCACTGACAAGAGAGACCTCGTCAGAAGAAAATGTTTCTTCTAATATTTCACTAATAATACGATTGGTATAAGGCGTGTGCTCACTTGGTTTAATCATTGCCCGATTTCCAGCGGCAATAACTTCGACCAAAGGACCTAAAGAAAGTAATACGGGATAATTCCAAGGGCTAATAATGCCAATCACACCTAACGGTTGATACATAATACGATTAATTGCAGGTTGAAATCGCATTGAAACAGAGCGTTTAGCTGGTTTCATCCAGTTTCTTAAATGTTTAATGGTGTGATCAATCGTTGCTACTACTCGCAATATGTCGCTAAAAAGAGTTTCCGTTTTTGAACGACAACCAAAATCAGCAGAAACGGCTTTATAGAGTTTCTCTTTATGTTTTAGTAAAGAGATTTTTAGGGCGAGCAATTGTTGTTTACGTAGTTTTTCTGTTGGATAAGGTGTTTGTAGAAATGCTTTTTTTTGTTGCTCTAATAATTGAGTAATTTGATAAGTCTGCTTTGATTGATGAATTTCGCTTTGCATAAGTTATGATCTCACAGATTCAATGACAATGAATTTTAGTGCGCTTATTGATTTTAAGTTTGAATAATTTAAATTTGGCTATTCTAATATTATAGAATTCATTTAAAAATTAAGTGACTAAAACCTCATTCTTCTAATTTCAAATGATAGTGATTATTAAAATCATTTTTAATATATGATTTTAATAGAATATAAATACCAATGCAGGGAATGATATGTTTAATACTATGCCCACTAATAAAAATGAGCGTTTGATGAATTTCAAAATCAAAATATTCAAAAAATTTGGCTGCAATGTAACTTGTTAATAAAATCCAATAAGCTAATTTATTGTTATATTGCGATTTAAAAAACAACAGAATGATAGGTATAGTGATAATTGGAAAAAACTGTACCACAATGTAATAACGTAAGTCTCCAGAGCCTTGAGATTCTGAATACCACCAATACAAAACAGATAATATTCCTACTATTAATAATGGAAATAACAGCAAGCGTGCTTTTTTCTCCGAAATATATTCACCAATAATAATTGAAAATAATCCCATAAAAGCAAAAGTCATCGGTAGCCTATCCCAAACTAAGGTGTTATTACTTGGCCACAAATGATAATAACTCGAACCAAAACCAACTAAAGAAATACCTAAAAAAAATGTTAAATAAGCAAGTTTATTTGAATTGACAATATTGTATGATGTTTTGTTTTTATAAAATAAAGAGTACAGAGCAAAGATCCCAATAATTAAAAAAGGCAAATTTGAAAGGACATTTAATGTATTTGGTATAGAAATAAACGCCTTTGTATCAGAAAAATGATGATAGCCAATATTTTGCGGAATTTTATTGGAGAATAAAAAAATGCTTACGGTGAATATAGCAATTAATCTAATGAGCCATAATCCTTTCTTTTCTTTTGTCATGTTGCCTCAGTCTGCATGTTGGCTTTCCAATAACAATAAATAAATTTTTGTTGAGTAGAAAAAGGGGTCATATGATTTTCATTTTCATAATCTAATAGCTGAAATGAGGAACTAAATTCGTTATCGAGACTTTCCTTATTGTAGCGTTGTACAGTGAGGCCGCTGCCTTCTTCTGGCCCTTCTAATGAAAAAGTGGAAATAATGAGATGTCCACCAGGTTTAATGGCACTAATAACAGCATCAACGTATTTTTTTCTTTTGTTTGCATCGGTCAGAAAATGAAATACAGCACGGTCATGCCATACGTCGATAGAATGTTTCGGGATTTTAAGTTGAGTAACGTCAGATTCGATCCACTTGATATTTTTTGAGTGATTTCCTAGGCGATGTTTGGAAATAGCAAGCGCTGAGCCTGAAACATCTAATACAGATAAATTTGAGTAACCAATGTTGACTAAGTCATCAACTAGAGTTGAGGCTCCTCCACCCACATCAATAATTTTCGCCGACAAATCAGCTTCAAGTTCACAAATTATTTTTATCGATTTTTCGGAATGTGATTGAAACCAGCTTACAGAATCAGATGACTTTGTTTTGTAAACATTTTCCCAATGCTCTTTGTTGCTCATGGTGTCTGTCTTTAGCCAGTTGTTTTTGAGCGTTGACAACAAACTTTATTTCTACCTTTTTCTTTTGCTCTGTATAGCGCTTTATCTGCACGCTCAAATACCGCTTTGGTGGTATCGTTGCTTTCAAATTCGGAAATACCAAATGAGATAGTAACAGGGATATTTTCTTTTTCATGCATTATTTCTAATTTGCATATTCCAGAGCGAATTTTATTCATTGCTCTGGTTGCATCAACAATGGCTGTTTCAGGTAATAATAGAACAAATTCTTCTCCGCCAAAACGTGCGACAAAATCGGACTCACGTATGCTGTCACCTAAAAATGCAGCAATCGTTTTTAATACTTTATCACCAAAGGCGTGGCCGTGATCATCATTGACTCTTTTAAATAAATCGATATCGCCAATAACAAGTGTTAATGGATGGCGGTAACGTCTCCAACGATTATATTCTTGTGTTAGTCTTTCATTATAGGAGTATCGGTTTGGTAAATGGGTTAATGGATCGGTTTGTGCTCTTACACGTTGCTCGGCTAAATCATCTTTAAGACGAGTGGCTTCATCTTCGGTTGCTCTTAACTGCTCACTTAGCTTATCCATTTGAGAAACTAAAACGTCACTATTATTTTCTTGTTTTTCACAAAATCGGTTAATACGATTAATAATATTATCCATATGTAAAAAGACGGCATCTTTTGCTTCACCGATTGTTTCAGAATTTGACAACGTATCTTTAATATCAGAAATATTTCCGCTGAGATCTAAATTAAGTTGCTGACTATCTTGATTTGTTTCTTTACTAAAGCTGAGGGTTTGACTGATAAAATCATTTACTCTAACGATTCGGCTATTTAAGGTTTTTAAAAACTTTTCGAATTGAACATGCTCTTGATCAGAAACTTCAATAAATGCACCCGTAATCATTTCTAAAATGGCTGAAAGCTGTTCTATTTTATTGATTTTTTCTATTTCTTCATTGAGTAAATCGGCTATTTCTGAATAGCCATCCATGCTTGATAATTGGTCAACTAATAATTGTAATGAATCTCTCACCTTTTGAGGCAAATGGTGATCATTTTTTGATGAGATGATTTGCGCGGTTTGTTTATTCAGGTTGTCATTATGAAGCTGATTTTTTATATCCTCTTTTTTTTCTTTTTTTGAAAAGAGCCAGCTAAAAAAACCTTTCTTCTTTTTTTCTGTTGATGGATATTCCGATGATGACTGCATTTTTTTAGCTGAGAGTAAATCAGTTTCAACAGAAGCAATATAAGATTCAATCACATTAGCAATTGAGCGAATAACGATATTGCTATCATCGGACGGGGATTTTTTTTGAACTTGTTTAAGTTGTTTTTTTAACGGCTTAGGTAATTGCTTATTGAGGAGTTGAGATAATAAATCTAATCGTTTGTCGACATTAGCAATTTCCTTATTGTCTTCATTATCATCTAAAGTGCGCAAGATTTTGCTGATGCGATCTATTGCGCCTTTAATTTCTTTAAGATCACCTTCTTTTTTTATAATCGAGCGAAGTGATGCAAGTTGTTTATCAAGCTCCTCACTTAAACCCATACCGACAAAACTTAAGCGGGATAATCCGCGTTTAAGTTCAGCGCATACATTAAGTAACTCTTCTGTATTGTCGTAGTTGTCAGTCTCTTTATTGGTATCAGTCATAATGTTTAATTAAGATATTCTTTTGGAATAAGTTCCTTTTCTTTTAATTGATTTGGTATTTCAATTTCCATTGCGATCGGTAAGTGATCTGACACTCCAAGATTGAGTACTTCAGTCTTAACAATGTTTAACGAGTTGCTCACCCAAATTTGATCAAAGCAATGTTTAGGTTTCCATCGTGGAAACGTTGGCGTGACTTGACGGCTTGGTTGAACATTCACCCCTAGCTTTTTAAATTCTTCGGATACTAAATCAGTGGTGCAATTCATATCGCCCATAATAATAAAATAAGGCGTGTGCTTAACAACTTCCGCAATATATTCTAATTGTAAACAACGAGCTCTATGACTGAGCGCTAAATGAACTGATAACACTAATACTTGCTGATCTTCTGATCCAAAGGTAACTTGTAATGCGCCTCTGCCTGGTACTCTACCTGGCAGTTTATGATGGATTGCGTGAGATGAAGCAAATTTTGACAGCATGCCATTCGAATGAGCCGCTAGTCCGGCTACACGACGGTTTTGTTGCTGGTAATAATGAGGAAATCCGCCTCGATCAGCAAGAAAAGCAATTTGATTGATAAACTGAGACCTTAGACTTCCCGCATCAACTTCTTGAAGTGCGACTATGTCATAGTTTGATAACCAAGTGGCAACACGACACAAATTACCATTTCGTTTTGAATCAGGCAAGACATGTCGCCAACTTTGGGTCAAATAATCACCATAACTGTGACTATCAATGCCAACTTGTAAGTTGTAACTTAAGAGCTTTAAATGTTGGTTTTTGTTGAAAATATTAATATGTTGCTCCAAAAGTCAGTCGCTACAGACTTATTGGCCAACCTTTTACAGCTATTTGGCTAGTAGAAACTCCATAATTTCGACTAAACGTTTAGCAGTTTTAGCCTGATTGGCATCTACTTTGTATCTTTCATTAATAATAATAGTCGGAACTTGAGTAATTGAAAATATTTTGCTTCTTTTTTTGAATATTTTTTCTTGAGACCAAATTTGTTTTTGTTCGATTAAATTGAAGTCCTGTTCAGGCATTCTTTTAGTAAACCACAAAATGATTGCATCTAAGTTTTTTAAAACAGCGCAATCTAATAGGCACTGCTGATAAATCTCTAAAATGCTTGGCAATTCTTCAGTTTCGGACAGTTGAGACATTAAAGCTTGGATATAAGCCTGTTGCCGCCATGCCGGGCGTGCAATTAATGGTGTTCGGCGTATTGTAAGCTCTGGATTATTTTGAGCGAACTCTAAAATTGCTGCCTCAACATGAAAACAAGATTCACAACCATACCAGTAAAAAATTTCAATATTGCTGATTGTTTCTAATTCTGAGAGTTGTTGATGTTGTTGAGTTTCTATTTTTTCGACTAATTGGTAATCAGAGCCGACTTTAAAAATGCTGTTATCTTCTGCCGCATAAGCAACATGGGCAAAAAATGAAATGACGATTATTGCAATAGTTTGTATGGGGTTTTGTTTTATCAGTTGTTTGGTCATGCCAATTATCACTCTGCAATGGTTATATTTTATCGATTAAATACAACCGACATTGTACGCTTAAATACTTTAATAGGCATAAAATTGATTAAATTTAAGCATAAAAAAAGCGACTAAATCGTCGCTTTTTTTATGTCTTGTTTTTTTACTTAAAGTTTAGTGCAATCCAGCAAGGTAGAAGCTTAATGCTTTAATTTGCTCATCACTCATTTTAGCAACAACATCTCTCATCACATTATTAGCATCATTACTTCTCGCACCACTTCTAAAAGCCTTTAGCATGGCTGAGGTGTAGGCTGGATGCTGTCCGCCAATCGCAGGAAAACCAGCTGTTGAAATGCCATTGCCTTTAGCGCCATGACAAGCAATACATGCTGGAATGTCACGATCTGAGTCGCCACCCTGATAAAGTTTTTTTGCAACGGCAATGTATTCATCAGCTACGGCCATGTGTTGCACTTTTTGTGAAGAAAAATAAGCCGCTACATTCGCAATATCATCATCTGAAAGCATGCCAGCCATACCAAACATTGTTGAGTTGTCACGAGCTTTAGATTTAAAGTCATTTAATTGCTTAATTAAATAAGCTTCACCTTGCCCAGCTAATTTTGGATTGGCAGGATTGGTACTATTTCCATCAACCGCATGACAATTAGCACATAAACCTGATTTGCTTTTGCCTTTTGCTGCATCACCAGCCTGAATTGTGCTAGAAAAGATGATAGCCAATGCCAACCCTATGATTTTATTCATTATTATACCTTTTAAATGGATGTTAGAAAATTCTAATATTTATCTACAGCAATAAATTCACTATTTTAAGCTTGCTATAAAACAAGCGAGTTCTTTATACTTAACGACCGATATAACTAGCGCAATACTTTGAATAAGAATTACACCAGTTTTTTTGATGTGACCAAACAATGTCCGTTACATCAGAATGCGTGAATTATAGGCAAACAAGGCTTAAAAATCCAACAAAGATGACGAATATAACAAACAATCCTTTTCGAGTAGCAAGATACTTGATGGGCGCAGCTAAGTTAAACCAATTACCGCCAGATGATGGTATCGAAGTTGCCTTGGCTGGACGCTCCAATGCCGGAAAATCAACCGCTTTAAATGCGATCACTGATCAAAAAAGTTTGGCTAAAACCAGTAAAACGCCTGGACGAACACAATTGATCAATTTATTTGTGTTGAATGAAACTAAGCGTTTAACTGATTTACCGGGTTATGGTTTTGCTAAAGTTTCTAAAGATCAAAAAGCTCAATGGCAAAAAACCTTAAGTAAATATTTGCAAGAAAGGCAATGCCTCAAAGCGCTTGTGGTTTTTATGGATATTAGACACCCGTTAAAAGAAACTGATAAAGAAATGGTTCAATGGGCGGTAAATGCCAATATTCCCGTACATGTGGTTTTGAGTAAAGCAGATAAATTTAAAAGTGGCGCTCGTAAAACCGCTTTATTGGCAGTAAAAAAACGATTAGATCGGATCTCTGAAGATATTACCACACAAATTTTTTCTGCAACCAGCAAATTAGGTTTGCAAGAACTGATTGATAAAATTGCTGGTTGGTACGATTTTGATGTAGCTGAAAAGCCTTCGATTGAAGAAGAGCTACCGACCAAAGAGCCTCAGTCCGAAGAAGATTCTGATTGCTAAAATTTTTCTCTAACATGTAAGTTGAAATTATCGAATGGAACATATAGTTGATGAATTAAGAGAAGCGGCAATTAACACGGCTAGTTATCTTGAGTTACCGAGTGAAGATGATTTGGTATTGGTTGAAGAAGAAATGCTACTACCGATCCCTCGTGAGATGAAATCATTTTTATTACAAGTTAGTGATGTTCTTTGTGGCAGTTTAGAGCCTGTTACCGTTGCAGATCCTGGAGCGCATACTCATTTACCTGAAGTTACATCTGTTGCTTGGTCAAAAGGACTGTCTCGTGAATATATGGTGGTTTGCCAAGTGAGAGATGATTATTATTGTATTAATCAATCTGGTGAGGTGCAGTTTTGGCAAAATGGTCAATTAACCGATGATGTTTGGCTAGATATTTGGTTATGGGCTGAAGATATTTGGTTAAATAGTTAGTTTTATAACCATTATCAATCAAGATGACTATATGAGATTTGTTTGAGTTGTGGTCAGTAAAAGCTTATGCAACAATTCTTGAATTAATAAACGCGGACGTTTTTTGAGATGACAATAAAAAAAATTGCAACATTAGGTCCTCAAGGTACTTATTCTGATGCGGCTACCGCTAAATACATTATTTCACAAGGTTTAGATTGTTCTGTTGAGTATTTTGATTCCATCAAGAGCGCTTTAAATTCTATTGGTGGTGATTGCGAATACGGTGTTTTGCCAATAGAGAATTTATCGGAAGGTTTTGTTTCGTTAGTTTTAGATCATTTGGTTGATAAGGATCTTGCGATCATTGGTGAGTTAATCTTACCTATTCAGTTTTCATTGGTCAGTCGAGTTGAGCCGCTGAATAAAATAGAAAAATTATTTGTTCAATTTGTTGCAAAAGGGCAATGTTCAGAATTTATCGAATCTTTGGGTCATGTTGAAATTGTGACCACAGAAAGCAATATAGAATCTTTAGAAATGTTGCGAACAAAAGAAGAAAATAGTGCCGCAGTTGTTCCTGCATTATCATTTGAGAATAAAGAATTTCAATTGGTCATTGAAAATATTAATGATTACAAAAATAATCAAACCCGGTTTTTAATATTTTCTAGTGTTAATGAGCACAGTTGTTACCAACAAAATATCGATTATAAAACCAGTATTATTGTACTTGATGATAATGATAGGCCGGGATTATTAGAAGAAATATTGTCGTCATTTTCATCTAGAGATATTAATTTAACCTCAATTGCTTCAAGACCAACGGGACATGAATTTGGTAAATATCATTTTTTCATTGATTTTGATGGGCATCTTAGTGAGCTAAAGGTATCGCAGGCGCTAGATGAAATTAGTAAAATCAATAAAGTGAAAATAATGGGCTCTTATCCTAAAGCAAAAAGTTTGTGAATTAAGTCCTCAGACATCAAAAACGATTAAAGTTTTTGACCCCAACCTAATTTGGTTCTTAATACTTCAAAATAATCATAGTCTAAAGGATGCACTAAATGCATTTCAATCGGATATTGCTTGATCCGAATTCGGTCTCCAGACTGCAAAGAAATAATAACTTGTCCATCGCAACTTAATTTAGGAATATGCGGATTGTCATCTGATATGACAATCTCAATGACCCTTTGTTTATTAACGGCAATTGGGCGGCTGGTTAAAGTGTGAGGGCACATCGGTACTAACACAATGGTATCTGTTTGAGGAGCAAGAATAGGGCCCCCGCCGGATAATGAATATGCCGTAGATCCTGTCGGTGTAGATACAATTAAACCGTCGGATCGTTGACTATAAACAAACTGCCTATCCATATATAGCTCAAACTGAATCATTCGAGCAATTTCACCAGGGTAAAGCACAATATCGTTAACGGCATTAGATGAACCAATTGATTGATCGCCTCTAAAGACTTCGGCATGTAACAAAAAACGGTTTTCTAAGGTGTACTGTCCTTTTAAAATTGGAGGAACGCGGCTTTCCACTTCAGTTGGTTTAATGTCGGCCAAAAAGCCTAAATGACCTCGATTAATTCCTAACAGTGGAACTTGGCTATCAATTAAATCTCTGGCGGCTTTTAATAAACTGCCGTCACCACCAACAACAATAACTAAGTCACAGTGACTGCCTAAATTTTTAAAAGGAATGGTTTCGCCTTGTCCAGAAGAAAAATTAAATTGATCCGATTGTGGTAAAAAGACTTCTAAACCTAAACCAAGAATTAATTCACATAAAACATCGGTGGTTTCTTGAGCCGCTTTACTATCAGGTTTACCAACTACGCCAATTTTATTAAATGCTTTTGAATGAGGCATAAAAGCTCCAATTTTATTACAACACTTAGCTATTGAATTTTGGTTTTTTAGTCCCATTAATAGCTATAAGATAACTATCATTATACCCGTTATAATCGAATTTTAGGAAAAAATAAGAAATTCTCTATGAAAGAGCGTGATTTAATTTTAATGAAATCGTTGATCGAGTCTTATGTTAAACAAGGCACGCCAATTGGTTCAAAAGCGTTATTAAAATCGTCTCATCTTTCCGTTAGCCCTGCCACTGTTCGTAATATTATGGCTGATCTGGAACGACAAGGCTTATTACTTTCACCTCACACTTCAGCCGGCAGAATTCCAACGACGCAAGGTTTAAGAATTTTTGTTGATCAAATTATTCAAGTTAGAAACCTCAGGTCGGACGTGGTTGAACACGTTAAAAACAATTTAAACCCTCAACAAGAAACCAGAGCACTGATCGGCAATGCGTCGCATTTATTATCCGACATGACAAAAATGGCGAGTTTGGTGCAAATACCTTGCAGTAAGGTGAATAATCTCCAACATATTGATTTTGTACCACTGTCTGAGCAACGTTTATTAGTGGTTATGGTATTAGAAAATGATGAAATCCAAAATCGTGTTATTACTGTTGATAGAGAGTATCAGCGAGATGAACTGACTCAAATGTCTAATTTTTTAAATCAACGTTTAGTTGGTAAAGACATTAATTTAGCAAGAAAAGCATTATTAGGCGAAATGCTGAAAGAAAAACAAACGTTGGATAGTTTGTTACAAAACGCTGTTGATATTGCGGCTAAAGGCTTTCAACAAGCTGACAATTTGTCACCGCAAAAAGAAGATGTTTTTCATTTATCGGGTCAAACCAATTTAGTGTCGATGGCTTCCCATGGGCAACTTGAAAATATTGACCAAATTTTTTCAGCATTTAAACAAAAGCAACAAATGATGAGTCTATTAGATCGCTCCATTTCAGCTAAAGGAGTCAAAATCTTTATTGGAGAAGAATCAGGCAGTCAAGATTTAAGCAGTTGCAGTATTGTCACCGCGCCATATAAACATCAGGGTAAACCGGTTGGCGTTCTTGCTGTTGTTGGTCCGACTCGTATGCAATATGATAAAATAATTCCGATTGTTGATGTTACTGCCAAAATGCTTTCCTCCGCGTTAGATAATAAAACCAATTAAGCGAATAAAATTCGCATCAACATGCTTGAATCTTAGCAACTTAACCCCATATTCAATGCAAACACGAAAAAGGTGGGTATGATCCCCATTGATTAATATTTAGGAGTCCCTGAAATGAGCAGTGAAGAAAATAACCAATCAACAGAAGAGCCAAGCAACGAAGCTGTGGCAGATTGTGAGCAAGCTGAAGATTTAACTTTTGAGCAACAAGTCGAAGCCTTGACTGAGCAACTCGACTCAGCATTAAAGCAAGCGGATACGCATAAAGATACGGCATTGCGTGCAAAAGCAGAAGCCGACAATATTCGTCGCCGTAGTGAGCGTGAGATTTCTAATGCCAGTAAATTTGCTTTAGAACGTTTTGCTAAAGAAATTTTGTCTGTAGTGGACAGTTTAGAAAAAGCTTTAGAGCAACCTGCAGAAGGCAATGAACAATCGGCAATGCATGAAGGGATTGAATTAACTTACAAGTTATTGCTCGATACACTCAACAAATTTTCTATCCAACAAATTTCGCCACTTGGAGAGAATTTTGATCCTGGATTACATGAAGCGATGGTGATGCAAGAAAGTGAAGAGCATGAACCTAATAGTGTGATGATGGTTGTTCAAGCTGGTTATCAACTGAATGGTCGTTTAATTAGACCTGCTAGAGTCATTGTGGCTAAAGGAAAATCGCCAACAATTGATGAGCAAGCTTAAAAAGTAAGTGATTGTTCAAAAAATAATCATTTTGCGCTTGAAATAAATTCAACCGCCCCCAAATAAAGATCAACCGAGTAACAAATTTTTTAAACAAATTGAAACAAACTGCCTGTTAAGCAAAACTTAGTAAAATCGATAAGTAAGCATTAGCAGCGAGTTAAAGAGGAGAAATAAAATGGGTAAAATAATTGGTATAGATTTAGGTACAACTAATTCTTGTGTTGCTGTACTTGATGGCAAAAATTCAAAAGTGATTGAAAATGCAGAAGGCACAAGAACAACGCCATCGATTGTTGCATACACTGAAGACGGCGAAATTTTAGTGGGTCAATCGGCTAAACGACAAGCTGTTACAAATCCAAACAATACATTATTTGCAATTAAACGATTAATTGGTCGTCAATTCAAAGATGATGTTGTGCAAAAAGATATTAAAATGGTGCCTTATAAAATTGTTGCCGCAGATAATGGCGATGCTTGGGTAGAAGCAAAAGGCGTAGCGACTGCGCCACCACAAGTAAGTGCTGAAGTACTTAAAAAGATGAAAAAAACGGCTGAAGATTTTTTAGGTGAAACAGTCACAGAAGCCGTTGTTACCGTTCCTGCGTATTTTAATGATTCACAGCGCCAGGCAACTAAAGATGCCGGTAAAATTGCTGGTCTTGAAGTAAAAAGAATTATCAACGAGCCAACGGCTGCTGCTCTTGCTTATGGAATGGACAAAGGAAAAGGCGACAAGACTATCGCTGTTTATGACTTAGGTGGTGGTACTTTTGATATCTCTATTATTGAAATTGCTGAAGTTGAAGGTGAGCATACGTTTGAAGTATTAGCGACAAACGGCGATACCTTTTTAGGCGGTGAAGATTTTGATATGCGAGTGATTGAATTTTTAGTGGCAGAATTCAAAAAAGAAAGCGGTATCGATTTACATAATGATCCATTAGCATTGCAACGTTTAAAAGAAGCGGGTGAAAAAGCAAAAGTTGAATTGTCTTCAAGCTCTCAAACAGATGTTAACTTACCGTACATCACTGCTGATGCATCAGGCCCTAAACATTTAAATATTAAATTAACTCGAGCAAAATTAGAGTCTCTAGTTGAAGAATTAGTTGAGCGTACTATCGCACCATTGCAAATGGCGATTAAAGATGCAGGATTAAATGTGTCGGATATTGACGATGTGATTTTGGTGGGTGGTCAAACACGTATGCCAAAAGTTCAAGAAGTTGTGACTGAATTTTTTGGCAAAGAGCCAAGAAAAGACGTGAACCCTGATGAAGCGGTTGCTATGGGAGCGTCAATTCAAGGTGCTGTATTGGCTGGTGATGTAACCGATGTATTATTGTTAGACGTAACACCTCTATCTCTAGGGATTGAAACAATGGGTGGCGTGATGACTAACTTAATTGACAAAAACACCACTATTCCAACAAAAGCTAGCCAGGTATTTTCAACGGCTGAAGATAACCAATCAGCTGTGACTGTGCATGTTTGTCAAGGCGAGCGAAAAATGGCAACGCAAAATAAATCATTAGGTAAATTTGATTTACAAGACATTCCATCTGCCGCTCGTGGTACGCCTCAAATTGAAGTGAGTTTTGATATTGATGCGAATGGTATTTTAAATGTTTCAGCTAAAGATAAAGCGACGGGTAAAGAGCAATCAATTGTGATTAAAGCCTCTTCTGGTTTATCCGATGAAGAAGTAGAGCAAATGGTACGAGATGCTGAAGCACATGCTGAAGATGATAAAAAGTTCCAAGAAATGGTTGAAGTACGCAATCAAGCCGATGGATTAGTTCATGCAACTAAGAAAACCATGGGTGAAGAAAAAGTTACTTTTGAAGATGGCGAAAAAGAAACCATTGAGAAAGCAATTAGTGATTTAGAAGAAGCGCTAAAAGGTGATGATAAAGACGCAATTGTTGCCAAAACAGAAGAACTTACTAAATCATCTCAAAAAATGGCTGAGCGTATGTACGCAGCCGCGCAAGCTGAAGCGGGTCAAGCAGAAGGTGGAGCTGAGCAAGCACAAGCCGATGAAAGCTCTAACGCTGATGATGATGTGGTTGATGCTGAGTTTGAAGAAGTAAAAGACGACAAAAAATAATTATCGAGTAAATTAACTATTTGATAATTGATGCTACGCGGGGACTTCCCCGCGTAGCTGTATCTAGCTTTTACACAATATATTGAAGATTATAGAGAATGTAATATGTCCCAACGTGATTATTATGAAATTTTAGGTGTTCAAAAATCGGCTGATGATAAAGAGCTTAAAAAAGCTTATCGTCGATTAGCGATGAAATTTCATCCTGACAGAAACCCCGACTCAAAAGATGCGGAAGATAAATTTAAGGAAGCAAAAGAAGCTTTTGAGATCCTTAACAACCCTCAAAAACGTCAAGCTTATGATCAATATGGTCATGCGGGTATTGATCCGAGTCAAGGAGGGTTTGGCCAAGGTGGTGGTGGCGCAGAAAATTTCAGCGATATTTTTGGTGACGTGTTTGGAGACATTTTTGGTGGTGGCGGTGGCGGACGTGGCGGTCAAACACGCCAGCGACGTGGTGCAGATTTGCAATATAATATGCAAATGTCCCTTGAAGATGCAGTTAAAGGGGTAAAAAAGACTGTTAAAATCCCAACGTATGTTAATTGTGAACCTTGTAGTGGAAGTGGTGCAAAAAAAGGCTCTAGTTCAACCTCTTGTGATACATGTAAAGGTGTCGGTCAAGTTCGTATGCAGCAAGGCTTCTTTTCTGTACAACAAACCTGTCCGAGCTGTCATGGTCAAGGAACCGTGATTAAAGATCCTTGTAGTAGTTGTTCTGGTCAAGGCCGTGTCCGTAAAGAAAAAACCTTATCGGTTAAAATTCCAGCAGGGGTTGATACGGGTGACAGGATCCGTTTATCAGGCGAAGGTGAAGCCGGTGGTCCAGGCGCTGTTGCGGGTGATTTGTATGTTCAAGTGCATGTTAAAGAGCATGCAATTTTTGAACGAGATGGCGATAATCTTTATTGTGAAATGCCAATTAGCTTTGCGAGCGCTTGTCTTGGTGGCGAACTAGAAGTGCCGACTCTTGACGGTAAAGTTAAACTTAAGATCCCTGATGAAACGCAAACTGGACGAATGTTCAGACTTCGTGGAAAAGGTATTACCCCAATGAGAGGCGGAATGCGCGGTGATTTATTATGTCGAGTTGTTGTCGAAACACCGGTTAAGCTTAATAAAGAACAAAAAGCGAAACTTAAAGAATTTGACGACTACCTTAAAGGCAGTAAAAAACAACATAGTCCAAAATCAAACAGTTGGTGGAATGGTGTTAAAACCTTTTGGGATGGTATGACAAACTAAATTTAAGGCTTAATGCCGACACAGCGATAATTGCTGTTGTGTCGGCTTTGTATTTTTTGAAAGGTTATTTTTATTATTTATGACTATACTTGGCTGTATTCTTCTTGAGTAAATAGTAAATGAATGGCTGATTCTTCTGATAACAAGTCTTTGCTTCGTGTTTGTGATAACTTGGTGGCAAGTTCTCAATCGAGTACAAAGTCTGCAGTTCAAGTTAAAAATATTAGTAAAACACTTCAAATTTTAGCTCAATCTCAAAACACTAAAATTACGACCGCATTAAACGATGCCAATCAGATTAACAGTTCTCTTGAATCTTCGGTATTGCATCTTCTAGAGGTTAATACAAATTTAACCCAATTATTTGAATCCTTAGTTGATAAAGCTCGTTCTTTGGACAATATTCAACAACTTATTAATGACATTAAAGACTCAACTAATACGATTGATTTACTGGCTTTTCAGTCGAAAATGGTGGCTTTAAATGCGACTATTGAAGCGGTTAGAATTGGCGCTGCAGGAAAAAGTTTTAGGGTTGTTGCTGATGAGATGAAAAAATTGGCTAATACAACAGAAAATGCCTCGGCAGATATTAATTCTACTATTGATAGCACAGCGAAAATCATTAAGGCTCAAGTTCAAGATAGCTTACGTGCCGCTGAATCGGGCTTAAAAGATATTAAGGAGTCGCATGAGGCTATAGAGCAACTGAAAGCGATATATTCTAATCACCAAACGGATCAACAAAAATCATTAACTCAGGAAGTTAATATTCAAAAATTAATTGATAGTTTTAGCCAACTAACAGAAATATCGGCGGATATAACCAGTTCTAGCGACCAACTCTCACATAATTCTGATAATTTGAATAATGAAGTTGAAGTGACTAATGGCCTCATATCAGATTTAATTGGTGAGGTTGAAAACGCGCCTATTGTAAATATTAAAACTAAACAGGCACAACAAATGATTAAAGATCATCAATTTCAATTAATTGATGTTCGTAGACAAGATGAATATTGTGATGAGTTGGGGCATATTGAAGGTGCAAAATTAATCACGCTTGATGAAAACTTCAAAAGTAATATTAAACATTTAAACCAATCTAAACAATATTTGTTTATATGTCGCAGTGGCGGCCGCTCAGCTCGGGCTGCTAGAGAAGCACAAGATACTGGTTTTACAAAAATCTTCAACTTAGAAGGCGGCATGTTGGCATGGAATAAAGCAAGTTACCCAACAGAAAAATGAGATTGAAAAGTCAATTTTACTCTCAAAGATTAAGCAACTTGCATTAACATTCTTTCTAGCCGTCTATAACTCAAAGCTTCTGCCAAATGTGTTTGTTTTACTTGCTCGCATTTTTCCAAGTCGGCAATGGTGCGTGAAACGCGCAATATTCGATGATAAGCTCTTGCAGAAAATTTTAATTTTTCCAGAACCGCTAAAATAAAATCTTCTGCACCGGCTTCAAAATTAATTGCTGTTTCTAATTCTTTTGGATTTAATAATGAGTTACATTTCCCTCTAGATTTAATTTGAAGTTGCATTGCTTCAATCACTCTTTGCCTAACAACTTTAGAGTCTTCAGATTTTGTGTCTGGTATGTTTCTTAATTGCTCTTGCGACATACTGGGCACGTCAACATGCATATCAATGCGATCAATAAATGGTCCCGATAATTTTAATAAATAACGTCTAATTTTGTCAGAAGTGCAACGGCAAACACCACGAGGATTACCAAAATGTCCGCAAGGGCACGGGTTCATTGCTGCCAAAAATTGAAATTTGGCAGGATATTCAGCTCGACGGGTTGCCCTTGATATTGTTATTAAACCAGACTCTAAAGGCTCTCTGAGAACTTCTAGAACTCGGCGTTCAAATTCAGGCAATTCATCTAAAAACAATACACCGTGATGAGCTAAAGAAATTTCACCGGGTTTGGGGTTACTGCCCCCTCCCACCATTGCTGCCGCAGAAGCGGTATGATGCGGACTACGAAAAGGACGTTTACGCCAATTTTGAGTATCTAAACCATGATCACTTACTGATGTGATAGCGGCAGATTCAATTGCTTCTTGCTCGCTTAATTCAGGCAGTATGCCTGCTAATCGAGTTGCCAACATAGTTTTGCCTGTGCCAGGTGGCCCAATAAAAAGTAAATTATGGCGACCTGCCGCGGCAACTTCTAAAGCACGTTTTGCGGCATATTGGCCTTTAACTTCATTAAGATCTGGCGAAGGTAGTAATCTTGTCGAGATAATTGGAGCGATAGGTTTTAATTTTAAATCTCTTTGACCTTGAAGGTAAGCGCAAACTTGAAGCAAATGATTGGCTCCTACGGCGTGTTTGTCACCAACTAATTGAGCTTCGGCTAAATTCTGTTCGGGGATCACTAATTGTCGTTTGTTTGCTTTTGCAGCTAAAACCGCAGGCAAAATACCATTTACTTTTCTTAATTCACCTGATAATGCAAGTTCACCCATAAACTCGTAGTGCAGAATATCATCAACGTTAAGCTGGCCAGTTGCGGTTAAAATGCCTAAAGCTATCGGTAAATCGAAGCGTCCACCATCTTTTGGTAAGTCTGCAGGTGCTAAGTTAATGGTTATACGACGTGTTGGAAATTCGAAATTGGCATTAATTAAGGCACTGCGTACACGATCTTTACTTTCTTTTACTGCGGCTTCAGGTAAGCCAACAATGTTCATGCTTGGTAACCCATTGGATAAATGTGTTTCAACCGTGACTAATGGTGCTTCAATGCCAACTCCGGCACGTGTGTAAATAATTGATAATGACATAAACCCTTCCATTGGTAGCTTTTAAGATAAGTTTGTCATCATATTGGAAACCAAGATAGTTTGGAAAGTGGTAATTACAAATTGAGATGTAAGTGATTGACGGTATTGAATGTGAGAGCTTTAAATTGATGAAATGAAATATTATTAGTTCTTCTGTAAATTATAGTTTCTGTTGTTGTAAGGTAGGTATTATGTGTGGAAATGAAAAGCCTGATTATATAACTTGTAGAAATATATAATTTAGGTTGTTACGGCTTGATTTTTGAGCAGAAAAAATATAGATTTGTGATCAAAATAACAAAGGCGCATTTGAAAAAACTATGGATAACAAATCATATTCGATACAAGCAACTATATTAAGTACTTTATTAGTATTCATCATAGCCTGCGGTGGCGGTGGCGGTGGCGGTCCTAGTCCTGGATCTTCAAATCAACCACCAACAGCAAATGCTGGTTCAGATCAAGTTGTTTATAAGCAGACTACTGTTACGCTTTCAGGTTCAGGTACCGATAGCGATGGGACGATAGCTACTTACCGTTGGGCTTTAACCTCCGGCCCTTCAATTACGCTTATCAATGGAAATTCTGAAACGGCTACTTTTACTGCGCCTAATGTGACTTCTAATGAAACATTCACTCTTGAGCTGACTGTTACAGACAATGAAGGCATAACTGCCAGTGACACTGTCGATATTACTGTGACCGCTGTGGAACGATTGATTTTTTCTGAAGCGCTATCTCAAATATCAGATGAAAACTTTGCTGATTGTTTAGCTAGTCAAACGGTTATGTACGCTGATCAGGTGACGGATATAACTTGTAATCATGCTTCAATCTCCAGCCTTGAAGGCATTAATAACTTTACCTCTTTACAAGTTCTTATCCTACCTGGAAATAAAATAACCAATGTCGATTTTAGTAGCAATATAGAACTTATTACCCTTGATTTATTTTTTAATAAATTAACTAATTTAGACGTCAGTAAAAATACAAAGCTAAATTCTCTTAAATTATATAACTGCAAATTAACCGAATTAGATGTCAGTAAAAATACTAAATTATCTGTCCTTGATCTAGCGCGCAACATTCTAACTAGCTTGGATGTAAGCGAGAATACAGAGTTGACAGAACTTAACCTCAGAGATAACCGATTAACCAACCTAAATTTAAGCAACAATAGAGCACTGACGTATCTTAATTTAGATTTGAATAACGATCTAATGAGTATTGACCTAAGTAATAATGAAGAATTGACTCAACTTATTATACAAGATACCTCTATAACTACTGCTGATGTAACAAACAATTTGAAGTTGACTTTTCTTTCTCTAGCGTCAAATCAACTAACAAGTGTGGATGTGAGTAAAAATACGGCCTTGAACAAGCTTTATTTAGGCGGTAACTTGATGTCATCTGTAGATGTTAGTAATAATGTAGAACTATTTTATCTTAACTTAAATGGTTCAAGGCTTACTAATATTGATGTAACCAAAAACACCAAATTGGAGACCCTCTTAGTAAGTGACAACAGGCTGACCAGCTTGATTATAAATGCTAATACTGAGTTGACGACTCTTGGCTTAGGTGACAATAACTTAACTGACGTGGACTTGAGCAGCAATTCAAAAATGATAGAGCTTTGGCTGCCGGATAATCAGCTAACCAGTCTGAATATGAACAGCAATACAAAGCTTACAACAGTTCACTTATTTGGTAACTTTTTAACTAGCGTTGATGTAAGTAGGAATACAATGCTAACGAGGCTTGTCATAAGTGATAATCTGTTGGAGTTAGCTCCCTTTGGGCTATTAAATATCCTTGACACCTCAGCATATATAAATCTTGAAGATAATCCATTTGATGACAATGCGAAAGCAGAACTAGAAATTTTAAAGGATAAATACAGGAAGTTAAAATATTAGGTGTCTTGTTTTACTCTGTTGTTATTACCTAAGGTGGAAGTTTATCTCTGATTTTAAAGTCGCTTCAACCGTCATTTTGGTGAGCATGGCACTTAATTGGTTCAAATCATACGGTGTTTTTAATCCTTTTTAAGATTATACACAATGAGTATTTACACACTTATTTTTACACCCTCCAATTTTACTCTCAAAGATTAAGCAACTTGCATTAACATTCTTTCTAGCCGTCTATAACTCAAAGCTTCTGCCAAATGTGTTTGTTTTACTTGCTCGCATTTTTCCAAGTCGGCAATGGTGCGTGAAACGCGCAATATTCGATGATAAGCTCTTGCAGAAAATTTTAATTTTTCCAGAACCGCTAAAATAAAATCTTCTGCACCGGCTTCAAAATTAATTGCTGTTTCTAATTCTTTTGGATTTAATAATGAGTTACATTTCCCTCTAGATTTAATTTGAAGTTGCATTGCTTCAATCACTCTTTGCCTAACAACTTTAGAGTCTTCAGATTTTGTGTCTGGTATGTTTCTTAATTGCTCTTGCGACATACTGGGCACGTCAACATGCATATCAATGCGATCAATAAATGGTCCCGATAATTTTAATAAATAACGTCTAATTTTGTCAGAAGTGCAACGGCAAACACCACGAGGATTACCAAAATGTCCGCAAGGGCACGGGTTCATTGCTGCCAAAAATTGAAATTTGGCAGGATATTCAGCTCGACGGGTTGCCCTTGATATTGTTATTAAACCAGACTCTAAAGGCTCTCTGAGAACTTCTAGAACTCGGCGTTCAAATTCAGGCAATTCATCTAAAAACAATACACCGTGATGAGCTAAAGAAATTTCACCGGGTTTGGGGTTACTGCCCCCTCCCACCATTGCTGCCGCAGAAGCGGTATGATGCGGACTACGAAAAGGACGTTTACGCCAATTTTGAGTATCTAAACCATGATCACTTACTGATGTGATAGCGGCAGATTCAATTGCTTCTTGCTCGCTTAATTCAGGCAGTATGCCTGCTAATCGAGTTGCCAACATAGTTTTGCCTGTGCCAGGTGGCCCAATAAAAAGTAAATTATGGCGACCTGCCGCGGCAACTTCTAAAGCACGTTTTGCGGCATATTGGCCTTTAACTTCATTAAGATCTGGCGAAGGTAGTAATCTTGTCGAGATAATTGGAGCGATAGGTTTTAATTTTAAATCTCTTTGACCTTGAAGGTAAGCGCAAACTTGAAGCAAATGATTGGCTCCTACGGCGTGTTTGTCACCAACTAATTGAGCTTCGGCTAAATTCTGTTCGGGGATCACTAATTGTCGTTTGTTTGCTTTTGCAGCTAAAACCGCAGGCAAAATACCATTTACTTTTCTTAATTCACCTGATAATGCAAGTTCACCCATAAACTCGTAGTGCAGAATATCATCAACGTTAAGCTGGCCAGTTGCGGTTAAAATGCCTAAAGCTATCGGTAAATCGAAGCGTCCACCATCTTTTGGTAAGTCTGCAGGTGCTAAGTTAATGGTTATACGACGTGTTGGAAATTCGAAATTGGCATTAATTAAGGCACTGCGTACACGATCTTTACTTTCTTTTACTGCGGCTTCAGGTAAGCCAACAATGTTCATGCTTGGTAACCCATTGGATAAATGTGTTTCAACCGTGACTAATGGTGCTTCAATGCCAACTCCGGCACGTGTGTAAATAATTGATAATGACATAAACCTTCCTTGGTAATTAATAACTCAGTACAGTTTATATGGTTAGTCATTGAACTTTATAGACGTGATAGTGGCTAACTTGTGTAAGTTATTGACCACAACTAACAGAATATCAACGAAGATCTCGCTGGATTAAAAAGCGAAAACTTCGTTTTATTCGAATATAAATTCAAAGCCAAGTGCATCTGGCCCTGTAAGTTCTGTCTTAAATTGAATGTGTACCTCGGAGTTTATAGGCATCAGATCGTTGATTGACGTTGCTGTTAAATAATCATCAACTTTGATTTTTTTTGAGGCAACTTGCTTGCCATTTTTATTACTAAATAGTATTTTTATCGTGGGATAAGGTTGCGCAAAAGAGGCTTGATTAATGAGTAATATTTTTACATCTAATAGGTTTTCAAATTCGTCATCAGGCGTTAATTGCCTTTGAAGTAGCTTTATTTTACTCACATCACGTTTGGGTTGAAGGTGGCAGGGTAAATATCCACAAAGAGATTTCATGCTACTGCCCCAAGAATCACCCCAAGCAATGGCTTGTCGATTAGACCAGATGCTACTTAATGCAATAATCAGTAAGATGATACTTATCAAGCTGGCCAGTTTTATTTTTAGACCAGTTTTATTATCTTTAACAATTTCTTCAAATTCATCTAACGGATCGGGATCGAAATCGGTATCTTCCATTTGTTGACTGAGTTGACCACCCAGTTGGTCTAAGCTTTCATCATTATGAGCATCTTCAAAAGTATCTTCAAGTGTATCCTCAATAGTCGTATCAGTAATATCATCATTAAGTTGAGTTTCATATTGTTGAAAGTCTTGCTGATCATCTTGAGCATTATCAATGGGTAATTGCTCACTTAACTCGTCCGAGTCAACGATTCCTTTATCAACTAAATCTTCTTGGTATTCATCGTCTTCAAGCGCCTGATCCACAGAAAGTTCTATTTCATTTTGCTCTTCAACGGATTCAGAAAAGAAGTCCTCTTGCTGTTGTGGATCAACCGAAGAGTTATTGTCATTTGTGAGGCTGTCATTTTTGAGACTGCTACCAGTGAGACCGTCATGCGTGATGTTTTCATCTTGATTGGCATTAAAATCACTTTCAGAGGTTTCAATTGGTGAGTCTTCAGCTATTGAGATGGATTGGTCGGTAGTTTCTGGCTGAGATAAATTTTCCGCTGATAAATGCTTTAAGTCGTCGTTTTGTTCGTCTTGCTCTTCCATTGTTGCTGAGGGGGCATTGTTTTGTAATGAAGAAACATTTTGTAATGAATCAAGGTTTTCTTCTTCAGATTTTGAGTTAACTTCTGGATATGTATTAGGTTCTTTGATTGAATCAGTTTCGGGCTGTGGATCAGAGACAGGGTGTGAGTTAACGACTTGCTCACCTTGTGTTGGTTCCAACATATAATCGGATGCTTGAAATACAACTAAACAAGCGCCGCAGCGAACTTTACCTTCAGCCAGTGAGAGGAGTTGATTGGTAACTTTAAATGCGGTGTTGCAACTTGGGCAACGTGTATATAAGGTGCGGTTTTCCACGTTCTTGTTTTACTCCGTTTTATTTATCGTTTTTGTGCCTGACAACCGACTCCAGTCTTCTTTATAAGCTGGTTCTTCCATTTTAAACCATTGTAAATAGGCTTCGCGAGTAATAGTTGCTTGGTTTTTTAAAATTCCTGAAAGTGCAATCAAGCCATTTTTACTACAGTGACCTGCTATTTTCTGCGATAGCTCTACCAAAGGACCCGCAAGTATATTAGCGATAACAATCTCAGTAACAGTGTCTTCAATAGCGGCAGGATAATCAACAATTAAACGCTCATCAAATACCCCATTTCGTTTTGCATTTTCTTTAGTGGCTAATATAGCTTGTGGATCAATATCAACAGCATAAACCTTTTTTGCGCCTAATTTTAAGGCAGCAATGGCTAATATACCTGAGCCACAACCATAATCAATTAAAGTTTTATTGTTTAAGTCTTGAGAATCCAGCCATTCGAGACAAAGCGCTGTGGTCGGGTGAGTACCAGTGCCAAAAGCTAAACCAGGGTCTAACATCACATTAACAGCATTTTGATCGGGTATTTCCTTCCAGCTTGGGCAGATCCACAGTCTTGAACCAAATTTCATCGGATGAAAACGATCCATCCATTCTCTTTCCCAGTCTTTGTCTTCAAGTAATTCAAATTTTTCTGAGCGACAGTTTTTAGCTAATGGGTTGCTGTGCCACAATTTTAAGAATGCTTTTGTATCAATATCGGCATCAAACAAAAACATCATCAAAACATCGTTCCACAAAGGTGTTTCACCAGGAGCGGGTTCCAAAATAGGGGTGTCTTTTGCATCCATTAAGGTGACCGACAAAGCCCCTAGTTCAGAGATAGCGTCACCAATTTGTTCGACATATTCTTCATGACTCTTTAATTTTAATTGTAACCAGGGCATTATGGAGTACCTTTTGCCTTACTGAAATCAGTGATACAGTTTTATAGTTGTTTTAATAGCAATGCTAGTGATTGAGATAATTGCTTAATCTCGATTGTTGATAAATTATTTAATTTTTGTTGCCAAAACTCTGTGCTTAATTGCTCTGAACCTTGCAGAGCCTGAAAACCTTTTTGAGTTGGTACAATCCAACGTTTTCTAGCATCATCTTTAGATTGCGCTCGTATAAGCAGTCCTCGCTTTTGTAGCTCATCGATAATTTTTGACATCGTTGGAAGCGCTACAGATTGTTTGTCAGCAAGCTCTTTTAATGTGACAGGGTTCGATTGTTTTACTAAGTGTAATACCGCTAAACGCGCAGAAGAAAGCGGTTGGTTTTTTTGTTGGTCGAACTGTCTAAGTTTTCGAGAAAGTTGATTGAGTTGTTGTGGTAATTTCATTGCATTTTTGTATAAAGAGTTGTTAGCCTAGCTAATTTAATTGCATTGTATGATAAGCCAGGCTAACTAGCAAGTTAGGACCTTGCTTTGACTGTAACAATTAGATTTAACAGATCTTGTTTATCATCATTTGGTTCTATTTTTAGCCAAAATTGATAGCTAGTTAAACTAAATAGTTAAATATTGATGAATTATGCACAATAGAAATGCCGAAAATAATTCAGCAATGTCCGAGTTTACGGGCAAACCTGAATTATTTCGAAACGCTTTCCTTGCGTATACTTGCAGAGGTTAAATATTGAATTAACGTTTCGCTCGGATGTTTCGAACGGGATAAACCATAGCTATAGCTTCATCAACTGCTTTTTTGGGGTATCGCAAAGCATAAAGGATCTTTTTTGCCTTAGCCTGTGGCAAGTGGAAGGTATTTTTAAATATTGCAGCCACTTCTATTGTTGACGCATGGAACGTCGATTTTAAAACAGAACCAACTTGCTTGGCAGAGTATAGGGCTCTTTTTAGCGCTTTTGATAATGTTGAATAAGACGCATCAAAAACATCAACCAACGCAGAAGATATTTCTGCAATAGAATAATTCGCCGCTTTAAGTGCTTTGGCAGTAACGTAAATTGAGGCGTTGATTTTTTGTTTTAGGTATTTTGACAAGTTTTTTGCTGTTGTGTGAAATGTTGATTTAATTGCGATAGCTATTTGTGAAGGTGAAAAACCAATACTTTTAAGCCAGATTACTGATTGTTCAGCATTTTGTTGCAAAACATTCTTAAGATGAAGTGTTATTTGACTTGATGTTTTACCTGTTTTTTTAATTGGCCGATAACTTTATCAATCGTCGTAGCAGAATTGGCAGCGATACACTTCACTGATTTAAGTTTGACGTTGATCAGGTTGTAACCTAATGCTGGATCGACATTATTTTTTTTCAGGGTTGCAGAATAATTAACATTTGTCAGATTATTTCTTAAAAATATTTTAACTTCTTTCTGTTGAAGGTTTTTAACGTAGTCTATTCGACTTTGATTAACGGTTTTTGTTTGCCCCGAATTAAGCAAAAGCGTGACCACTTTTTTATTATTAGCGTTAAAGCTATATTGATATTTTATTTTGCATGCGGCAGCAAAAGCATCGATGGATAGCATTGCTGACGATAAAATAGTGATACCAATTGCGAAACGGTTTAGGTTTTTAACAGACATCATTTTCTCCCTGATTAATTAATTTGTTTAATGTTAAACGACCGAATCACTGAACAATCTGATTTAATCATGCTAAGTATTGAGGGTCTTCGTGGAATGTGTTTTGCTTTTATGCACCAAGCGTAAGTACCAATTTTTAAATTCGGAATTGAGGAATTTTTAGTGATAGTTCTTTTTGACCAACCTTGAGCTGAAGCGTTAATTGTTGGAACAGATTGGTAGGGTTGATATTTTTTATAATATACTTCATAAGCGTTAGCTTTTACAGAATTATTCCATTTAAGGCTGGGGCTATTTCCACTTCTATTTCGAGTATTTTGAGTTATTTTATCGGCTGTTCTGATCTGTGGGGGGGTAAGATGCGTTGGTACGTTATTATCTTGGTTAAATTGAACTCTGACAGTTCTTACACTACTTGCCTTTTTCTTAATGGTTGAAAATTCAGTAATTTTTAAAGAGCAATAGCTTTTAGCATTTCTGTTATTGTTTGAAGACACCCAAATAAATCGCTGGTTAGGAGTGCGTTTTACTGGGAACCATTGACGAGCATATCGTCCTGGTGAATAACTGCCTTCTTGAGATCCAATGCAGTTTGAAATAATGCTAATTGTTCCTGCAATTACGGGTAGTCCTATAGCCACCTTTTGAAACTTTCCAGTTTTAGCCGGTCCTGTAATGTCAATTTGCGCGTTTTTTATTCCAAAAACATACAATGGTGTTTTATTGGTTCCTGCCATCAGTTTAACCCGAATGTCTCTTAATCCGGCTTTTGCAAATTTGTTTGATTTGAGTTTGATTTTGATTTTGTTAGGGTATTTTTTGTAAATGTTTGCGGTAATGCCAACGCCTGTTACTTTGACAGAAGAAGCGGTAAAAGCCCCTGCCATTTTTAATGTGACATATTTAGTTTGCCCCTGTTCAATGGTTTGTTCTTTTGTATCTGCCAATGCGATATTGGTAAAGCCTGTTAGGATAATTATTGTCCCGACTATTTGATTTAAAATCTTCATCTTGTTGCCCTTTAGTTAATTGGTGATATTTATGTTTGTCGAGCATAAGATTAATAGCGATAGAAAAAAGAAGCTTGAATATAGCTTGAAACAGTTGGAATCAATTGGAAATCAATACAAAACAACGAGTTATCTAAAAACTAGATCGTACAAAAAACTTTAACTTACTCTAGTTCGCAATTCTAATGTAAATTAGAATTGGTTAAATTTAAACAGATTGGAAGACGAGTAGATCAAATGGGCTGACTAGGGGATAGGCAATAAAGAAAGCGTGATTCAAAAAACGGGTACTGAAGATTAATGCCCTTCTACTTTCATTGTTCGAGACAATAGTTCTTTGGCGGCGGCTTCTGGCGCTTGATTATTATAAATAATATTGTAAATCGATTGGCAAATGGGCATATCAATTTTTAGTCTTTGTGCGAGGTTGTAAATTTCTTTGGTATTTCTTACACCTTCTACAACTTGGCCAATATCCTCTGCTGCCTGTTGTAAGGATGCACCTTTACCAATCGCTAGCCCAAAACGCCGGTTTCTAGATTGGTCATCTGTGCAAGTTAATACTAAATCACCTAAACCAGCCATTCCGGTGAAGGTTTCAGCTTTGCCTCCAAGTTTTTCTCCAAGACGCATCATCTCAGCGAGTCCACGAGTAATTAATGCAGTTCTTGAATTTGAGCCAAATCCTAAACCGTCTGACATACCTGCGCCAATTGCAATAATATTCTTAATGGCTCCACCAAATTGAACGCCCGCTAAGTCATCACTTAAGTACACTCGAAATGTTTGATTAACTAAGCGTTTTGTTAGCTCTTCAGAAAATTGATGGTTATTGCTGGCTAGAGTGATGGCGGTTGGTGAGCCATTAGCCAGTTCTTTGGCAAATGTGGGTCCAGATAAAACACCCATAGGTGTTTCTTTACCAAACAGCTCACTGACTTGATCATCTAAAAAATTTCCGGTTTCCGGCTCTAAGCCTTTGCAAGCCCAACAAATTCTGACATTATTTGTCGCATATTGTTGTATTTTTGACAAGCTTTGTTGAAAAGCATGACTAGGAGTGACAATTAAAATATCTTCAACATCTTGAATGCAGCGTTCAAAGTTGTCGAATAGTTCTAATGATGTTGGTAATGGTAGATCAGGTAAAAACTTTTGGTTAAATCCTGTCTTTTTCATTATTTCTATTTGCTTAGGATTTCTAGCCCAAAGTCGAGTTTGGTTACCATTTTTAGCCAGCAAAATTGCTAAAGCGGTACCAAAGGAGCCTGCTCCTAGTACCGCAATAGGTTTTGATTTAATATCGAGCATTAACGGATGGTTTACTGAATTGTTTGGTCGCTAGCTTGCTCAGACTCTTTTGCTTGAGCGGCGGCTTGCTGAAGTTGTTGCATAAACAATGCTTGAAAATTAACTGGCGCAAGTTGAATTGCAGGAAAACCTGCTTTGCCGATTAAGCTGGCAATTGTTTCACGGAGATATGGGTAAAGTGTTTCTGGCCCCATAACACCTAATGCGTGTTGTAATTGTGCATCTTCTACGTTGGTAATAGCAAAAATACCGGCTTGTTGCACTTCAACTAGAAATACTGTTTTTTCTTCAACGCTTGAAGTAACAGAAACCGTTAATACAACTTCATAGTTATTTTCAGCAACTTCGCGAGTTTTGCTATTCATTTCCATTTTAATTTGTGGTTTGTACTCCACAGAAAACATTTCAGGCAAGTTAGGCGCTTCAAATGAAGCATCTTTTATATAAATTTTTTGAATGGCTAACTGCGGCTGATCCTGTTGCTCTTGGCTATTGGCTTCTGTAGGTTGATTGTTATCAATTTGGTCAGTCATGTTATTTTCTCTTATTTAATATGTGGTTAAAAATGATTAAATTAAACAAATTAATTCAATTGTTGATTTAATCGTTTATTGATTAGGTTGGAGAGCCTATTTTACTACGGGCAAGTTATCAGCAACCCAAGAACTCATTCCGCCTGCTAATTTACTTACTTGCTGCATACCAGAGTCTTTCAGTGTTTTGCATGCACTTGAAACCGAAATTCCATTAGCACAGACCATAACAATGGGAGTGTTTTTATATTTTTCAAGGTCTTTGATGTTATCTTTTACCTTGGACAAAGGAATATTAATGGCTCCAAAAATATGCCCTTTGTTAAAATCGGTTTGTGCACGTACGTCTATGACGACGCCATTTTCACGATTAACAAGCTTAGTTAATTGGTGTGAGTTAACTGATTTAGCGGCTTTAGCCATGTGCTTAAGCTGGATACTTGCTAAAACTACTGCAACCACAACCCATGCAGAAGACAACATAAGGTGTTGTTGTGCAAATTGTAAATATTCATTCATTACGTCGTTTCCTAAAAAAATTACCGTCGTTACTGCAAATGAGTATGATGCGCTAATTAATACACACCATCTTGCCTCTTTAAGGCAAGGCATTATACACAGAGTTTTATGGGTAATCTAATAAAGGATATTTGAGGCAGGGCTAGAGGAGGTTTGTTCCTTCAAATAAGGTGGTGGCTCATTTGAAGGAACAAGACAAAAAAACTAAGTGGCTTCAACCATTAATGTTGCACCGCTAGCATCAATGACTTTTACTAAGGTTTCAGCATCTAAATCAGGGCCTTCGACTCGCCAAAACGTATCATCAATTTGCACCCGGCCAACGCCATTGGTGATTGACTCGACTAAAGGGACTCGACGACCGACTAATGCTTTACCTCTTTGGTTTAGAGTGCCTGATTCGGTATTATCATCTGGGTTATTTTGCTGAAGTTTTTTCCAGGCAAAAACACTGCTGATTGAAATGAGAGCAAAAATAAAGACTTGCCACTCTAACGGTATGGCAGGAAAAAGATATAAAATGCCACCAACAATTAGCCCACCAATACCAAACCACATAAATATGGCGCCAGGAACAACCATTTCCAGTACTAGCAGTACAAAACCTAGTACAATCCAAATATCTGCTTGATCTAACATAAAATATCCTTGCTGTTTATTTTGATAAACCTGCGGATTTGGCTAATTCAGCAATGCCAGCAATTGAACCAATCACCGAACTGGCTTCTAAAGGCATCATCACAAGTTTAGAACTCTCACTTTTACCAATTTCAGTTAAAGCTTCAATGTATTTTTGTGATACAAAGTAATTGATTGCTTGTATATCGCCATCTGCAATGGCTTTAGAAACCATATTAGTTGCTGCCGCTTCAGCCTCGGCTTGACGCTCTCTTGCTTCGGCCTGTAAAAATGCGGCTTGTCTATCCCCTTCGGCTTGACGAATTTCTGCTTCTTTTTGCCCTTCCGCTTTTAAAATAGCAGATTGTTTAAATCCTTCAGCTTCTAATATATTGGCACGTTTGATTCTTTCAGCTTTCATTTGCTGTGCCATGGCTTGAACAAGATCTTTAGGTGGTAAAATATCTTTAATTTCAATCCGTGTGACTTTTACTCCCCAAGGGTTAGTTGCTTCGTCAACAATGCCTAAAATTCTTGCATTAATAGAATCGCGTTTAGATAACATTTCATCTAAATCCATAGAGCCTAAAACAGTTCTCATATTGGTTGTGATAAGATTTTGCATGGCACGTTCTAAATCATTCACTTCGTACATTGCTTGTGGAGAACTAACAATTTGATAGAAACAAACAGCATCAATTGTCACGGTTGCGTTGTCTTGAGAGATGACTTGTTGCTCCGGAATATCCAGTACTTGTTCCATCATATTTACTTTTGCGCCAACGGATTCAATAATTGGTGTAATCCAATTAAAACCGGGCCGCAAGCTTTTAGTGTATTTTCCAAATCGTTCAACAGTAAATTCAAAACCTTGCGGTACTGTTTTTGCGCCTAAAAATACTAAAAATATAATTGCAATTAAAATTGAAAATGCGATTAATCCACCGTCCATTAGCTTATCCTCATTATGTTGTTGTATTTATTTTGCGGTTAATTTAACGCCATCTGTAGATGGCTCTACCCTTTCATTGAAATAATGAAGGTGTCAGTTCTAACGAAACTGATTCATTAATATTCCTTTGAACAGTTTCTATTTTATAAAAAGTAAATGCTGATTTAATTAAAGTAAGTATATCAAACTAAAAAAATAAATAATTCATCAAAATGTAACACCTTATGAAACGATCACGGCTGTTTCATCTAAATTGTTATTTTGGTTATTAATATATTGAAAGTGGGTAAAACCAATTTTAATCATATCACCATCAGTTAATTTTTCTTTTTTAATCATTACACCATTGAGTTGAGTGCCGTTTGTGCTTTTTAGGTCTTCAATGAAAAATAATTGATTATTATCTAAAAATGGGTCAGCTTCTATAACAATCCTTGCATGTTTTGAGCTAACGGATTGATCATCAATTTGAATATCACAATCTTTAGTGCGCCCTAAAATAGTCACTTCTTCCATCAGTTCCCATTTATTGATAATTACATCTTCTATAACTAAAGCGATATATGCCATTAAAGGATCCTACGATAGGTTTTTATCTAAAAAAATACTGCCAAAAGTAATATTATCTTTACTGCCGGCAGTGATAGCTTGTTGAACTAAGTCATCAGTAACAGAATAACCTTTTGTTATTTGCTGAGCTGATGAAAGTAATATGTCTTCTCTGAGATTATCATGTAATCCATCGGTTGATAATAATATTATATCTTGATTGTGAATTGCTAGCTGCTTTGTTTCAACATCAAGCCCTTTTTTTACACCAATTGCTCTTGAAAGCATATTTTTATTATGAGATTGCAGGGCTTCTTGTTGAGTAATGGAGCCTTTATCAACAAGTGCTTGTACTAAAGTATGATCGGTTGTGATTTGAACGAGCTGTTGTTTTTTAGAATCAAAATGATAACAACGAGAATCGCCAACCCAGCCGACATAACATTGATGACCTTGGATCACAGCTAAAACTGCGGTTGTTCCCATTCCTGAATATTGAGTATTAATTTTTGATTCAGAATAAATTTTATTGTTTGCTCTATTTAATTCTATTTCTATCCAACAAAGCCAATCATTGTCTGTAAAATTAAATCTTTTTTGTAGCTTTAATTGGTTAAACGCATTCTCAATATTATTAACTAAGAGCTCACTGGCAATTTCTCCTGCTTGATGCCCGCCCATTCCGTCAGCAATGACCATCCATGCGATTTGTTGGTCATTAACTAAACCAAATTGAATTGCATCCTCATTGTTTGGTCTTACTGCCCCTTTATCGCATATTGATTGAAATTGAACGTTCATGATAAAGGTGATTTTTTATAATCATTCTTTAATGATTTAATTAACGTTTGTTTAAATTCTTGCATCGTTTGATAGCGTTTGTTTGGATCTTTTTGTAGCGCTTTATTGGTTATTCTTGTGGCACTTGATGCTAATTTTTTATTCCATGTTTTGACTGAGTCATGTTTTGTCTTAGTAATGTGAAATGCAACACTAGCAATTGATTCGCCAGTAAAAGGTAGTTGCCCAGTCAGTAATTGATAAAAGGTAACGCCTAAACTAAAAATATCACTTCGGCCATCGACCTTTGAGCCTAATATTTGTTCTGGTGACATGTAATATGGGCTGCCAATGATGGTTCCTGTTTTTGTTTTACTATGATCAACAATATGAGCGATACCAAAATCCGTTAATGTACCACGTTGAAACTCATCATTATAAATAATATTGGCAGGTTTAATGTCTCGATGAATCACGTTATTTTTATGGGCATAATCAAGTGCATCGGTCATTTGAATCATTAATTGATAAACTAATGACGGTGGTAATAGCTTTCCTTTTTTAATGTATTCAGAAAGCGGTGCGCCTGATAATAAATCCATTGCAATATAAGCTAATGATTGGTTAGAATTTGGTTGATTTTCTTCACCAACATCATAAATAGTTACTATATTTGCATGGCTTAAATTTCCGGCAGTTTCAGCTTCTTTAAAAAAACGTTTTTTGGTTTCAGCTAAGCCTTCGCTGTCTAAATCATGACTAAGTTGCAGTGTTTTTATTGCTACGTGGCGATTTATTTTTGGGTCAACACCCTGAAAAACAATACCCATAGCGCCTTTGCCAAGTATAGCTTCTACTTGATAACGACCAAAATTTTCGATGTTGAGAACATTATTGCCAGTGATTGTGACGGTGGGAGAATCAGGATTAATTACCAGTGTTTGATCTAATTCAGTCGCTTGATTGTTACTTTCAAACTCCGAGATTCTATCTAAACTGGCGGAATATTTAGGCTGACAATTCAGAATTAATTGATGTAATTTTTTGGCCAATAATATATTTTTATGTGCTTCTGCTTGAATAGCGACTTCATAGATGCCTTTAACTAAAGACTCGTTAGGAATACTTTGTTCAAGATAGGGCAATACCGTTTCAAAATTTTGGCTATTATAAAAAATTTGCAGAGTCTCTTCTAACAATTGATTATGTTTTTTATTTTGGAGAAAGAAATAGTTTTGTTCTCGTGAATAACCTAATTGAAGTATCCAACTAACGAGCATTAAAATTAGACTCAAACTAATTGATAACCACAGTGATTGACTAACAAAATAACCTTGTAATAAAAATTGTAGAGCGACTAAACTACTAAACGCGACGAGCTGTTTTAGAATGGAAAGTTTTTTCATTTTAAATATTAATAATAAAGTAATAATAAGTAACAAATATTGAGAAATAATTGATGTACCACTACGGTATAAATAATGATTATTGATTAAACTGTCGATTACTCTTTCTATAACCATGGCATCATCAAACGATTGATCATCGATTAAAAAGATTTTAGTTTGTTGCTCAGAGGGGTTTGATAACAACCAATTTATATTTTTCTGTTGAAGCGGTGATTGATATGGAATGATATCGCCATAAAAACCGAGATTTTGTTTTTTATCCGAAATTGCCAGCAGGTGATTAAAAGATAAAGAAATTTTTGTTTCAATAGGCCGTTTGTTATTATCAAGTAGAGCTTGATAACTCATTATTGCTTGAGTTGTTAACGTTGGAAAATAATCAGAATTGTTTCTCCAAACAAGGATACTCGAAAAGTTGTTTGTTACCGGTTGCCATGCGACTAAATAGGGTAATTGTTTTGTTGAAGATGCTAAATTTGAAGTTATGATGGGATTAAAAAAATCAAAACTAAACAATGTAGATAAAAAAGAGGTTGATTTAGAAAGTGATGGCAGTGTGTTTTCTCTTTGTTTTCCTCGCAGGATAATTCTTTTTGCTACACCCTGATATTCAGGATCCGACAAAAACTGGCTGAGCTTAGCAAAATCTTGGCTTGCCACAACAAGAATACTCGATGGGTATTTTTGGGCTAACTCCACAATCTGTAACATCGAATGATTGGTTAAATTGAAATCACTGATAGAAACAACTGCTTGTTTAGATTGGCTGGGGGCTTTTTGATCAAATGTTTGCCATAATTTGAGACTATATGACTCAAGTGTTATTAAGTAGCTTGCGTTATGCGCATAAAAGCCAAATAACATCAGGCCTAGCCATAAATAGAACCAGCCAGTGTTTTGTATTGGTATTGTTGGTAATTTCATAGGTTTGAGGTCTTATTGATTGTTATCGCTTGTGACAACCAATATTTGAATCTGAATAATTGATTTTACTTAGATAAATATTAATACCTACCGCTGGATTAAAGATTAAGACATTTAAGGGCAAGAAACCAGCTTCTAGCTAACAATAATCAATAAATGAGACAGTAATAGATGAAAATGATAGATAAATGCCCGAAATATAAGGGAAAACATTTGACTCACCTCTTTTAGGGTATATACTCTAAAAAGCTAGAAAGTACGTTTTATATTTATGCACAAAATTTAGATGATTCACCTTTGGTCCTTCGTTCTGTTTTTCATAAGTAATCGCACCACTTCCAGCAAAACCGTTTAGAATTTTATTATTATGATTCTAGGCTTAAATTACTTTTTAAAATAGGAAATACACATGTCTGATACTACTACTGGTACAGTAAAATGGTTTAACGAATCTAAAGGTTTTGGTTTCATCGAGCAAGAAAGCGGACCTGACGTTTTTGCACATTTCAGTGCAATCTCTGGTTCTGGTTTCAAAACTCTTGCTGAAGGTCAAAAAGTTGAGTTCACTGTAACTCAAGGTCAAAAAGGACCTCAAGCAGAAAACATCGTAGCGCTTTAATTTAAATTGCTACTTACCATGTGTTAATTTAACACATGGTAAAAAGGGTATAACTTTCGAGTTATACCCTTTTTTATTGCCTGTAATTTATGCTTACAATTGAAAAAGATATCGTTACCGTATTTTGTTAAGCTATTTGGCGAATAACATTATTAATTGGAGATTGTAATGGCAACACTTAAAAGTCTTATTTGTATTATTTTAGTATTTAACAGTTATTTATTTTCTCAGTTATTGATAGCTGCAGAAAATGATTTTTCAAGTGTTGAAGTTCAGCTAAAAAAAGCGATGCAATCGCAATTGCGTTCAGCTGAAGAAAAAATACGTGACAGTAATCGTTTACCTATTGAAACATTAAGATTTTTTGGTCTTAGATCTAATATGAAGGTGATTGAATTAATACCCAGTGGCGGTTGGTACACAAAGCTTTTAGCACCTGTTTTGTCTAAAGAAGGACATTTCTCCGTGGCAATGGGTGCAAAAAGAATTTTTGAAACACTCGCGGGTAAAAAGGGTATGGATAAAATTCAGTTGATTGATGATAAAGCTAATATTCATCGTAAGCCTGGAGCTCGTTTTTATTCATTAGATAAATTTAGTTTAGGCCAAACTGATGCAGACATAGTCTTCACCTTTAGAAATTATCATAATTTTTCAGAGCAAGGTCGTCGTTTGATGAATGAAGCCGTTTTTGAAGCGTTAAAACCAGGAGGCATTTATGCGGTTGTTGATCACACTCGTAGACACATGCAAGCTTTTAATGAAGAAAATAGAAGACGAATTGACCCGGTTTTAACGATTAAAGAAATTCAAGCGGCCGGTTTTAAATTAGTTGATTTTTCAACCCTTCATTACAGAGCTGACGATGAATTAAGGTACGAAGTAGGAAGAAAAACGGTTACAGGAAATACTGACCGTTTTACTTTAAAATTTGTTAAGCCTAAATAACTAGCACAGCCTCATTCAAGCCATAGCTGAACAATTAAGACGTAGTCTATTTTGCTTACATAAAGTTAGCAAAATAGGCTGCCGAGTCATTTATTCCATATTTTGACGACTAGATCTCAATATTAGATTTTTATCTCTAAGAAACTTGTAATTTAAAGAAAGTTATCTAAATTTATAGTTAGCTTTACTATTTTTCTTTCTAGTTTAAACTGATAACTCTTCAATTCAGCAGGAATAAAACTTGGCAATCACCTCTAATCGACATTATCGAAGTCATGTAATAGTGTGGTTTTTAATGGTGGCGGGTTTAATCTTAACAATTACTGGGTATAGCATTTATCGCAGTGCAGAAGTTTACTTAGTCGACAAATTACAGCATCAACAGCTTTTATTAGCCATTTCTGCGGCGGCTCTAATTGATGGGCATCAACATCAGTCGTTTAAGAATAAAAGGTCAATGAGATCCAAACGTTATCAACAGTATGAAGCGGCTTTAAAAAAAACCATTAATGCTGATGAACAATCGAGCTTTATTTATACATTGAATTTTAATAAAAATTTTACCCAGCTCCGATATGGGATCATTCCAAAAATTCAAAAAGAAAATTCGACGAAAGATTTAATCACTTATTCCAGTGGCGACAAATTAAAAACAACTCAAAAATTTAATCAACTCGTGGATGATTTTTTAGCCAGCAAATTAGAATATCAAACCGTCATTTTTACTGATAAATCAACCGCACAACAGTTTATAAGTTTAGCAATTATTAGCGACACTAAAAACAAACCATCTGGCATTCTTATTGTGGAGTCATCAAATCATTATTTGTTAACTTTAAAGAGTAACTTGTTGGGTTCAATGTTGATCACTATTGGTTTTTTATTTATTGCTTTATTAATAACCGCAATTTTTTTCGCAAGAAAGATCACTAGTCCTTTTGAGCAACTAACAGATGCGATTGCAAGGCTAATTAAAAATGATTTTAACTTTAATTTATCATTAACTGACTTTGGCGGTTTTACAGATTTAGCAAAACAGTTCAATTTAATGTTACTAAAACTACAAGTCAGTCGTAATGAATTGGTGAGTACCAACAAAGCCTATAGCCGATTTGTGCCTCATCAAATCCTTAAATTAATTAGTCCAAATGGAATAAAAAATGTAGGTTTAGGCGACTGTATAGAAAAAGAAATGACGGTTTTATTTTGTGATATTAGAAACTTTACCAGTCTATCTGAATCGATGCTTGCTAGTGATAGTTTTGAATTTATTAATCGTTATCTAAAAATTGTAGTGCCTGTTATTAATAAACATGGTGGAACAATCGATAAGTATATGGGGGATGGGATTATGGCATTATTTCCTAACTCCGCAGATAATGCGTTAAATGCCGCTGTTGGTATGATGGCATCATTAAAAGATTACAATAAAAAATTGTTGAGTAATAAATTACCCGCCCTTGAAATTGGACTTGGGTTACATACGGGCAATATGATCTTAGGTACTGTTGGTACGTCTTCTAGAATGGATGTTACGGCTATATCCGATACCGTTAATGCTGCAGCAAGAGTTGAATCATTAACAAAAACATTTAAAGCGCCTATCCTTATTTCTGAAGAATTACGGATAAAGCTGGATCAGTTTGATAAGTCTAACTTACGTTTTATTGCAACTTGTTTAGTGCAGGGGAAATCACGTCCGATGACTATCTATGAAGTTTTTTCTCACGATAATATTAGCGTGAGAAATGAGAAGTTAGATAATCAAAACGGAATGATAAAGGCTTGGGAATATTATAAAGATGGTGATTCAGACAAGTCTATATCAGAATACCAAAAACTAATGGATAAAAGCCCAATGGATAAATCGTTATTAGCGTTGATTGAAGTGGTTCAACGTGGGCGTTTATAATATTTTGTTGTTATCGGCAAGCTAATAAGCGATAAAGTATTATTCGTTATCGTTTAGCTTCCAAGACAAATCTTTTCCAGCAAAAAATGGCACTATCTTATGACCGTTAGGCAACATAATTTGTTTTGGGACTTGCCAAGTTTCTTTGACTAATGTGATAGTGCTATTGTTATAAGGTAAACCATAAAAATCAGCCCCGTAGCGGCTAGCAAAATTTTCTAGTTTATCAATAATGCCTAGTTCATCAAATATTTGAGCATACAGCTCTATAGCACTCCAAGCACTGTAACATCCAGCACATCCACAGGCGCTTTCTTTTTTGTCCTGTTCATGAGGTGCTGAATCTGTCCCTAAAAAGAATTTTTTAGAGCCGTTCATTACCGCTTGTTGCAATGCTTGTTGGTGAATATTCCTTTTTAAAATAGGTAGACAATAGTTATGAGGTTTGATGCCTCCAACTAATAAATCATTTCGATTAAGCATTAAGTGTTGAGGAGTAATAGTTGCTGCAAGATTGTCATTGGCTTGGTTAATATAATCGACGGCATTTTTTGTGGTGATATGTTCTAAAACAATTTTTAAATCTGGAAAACTATGAATTATTTTATCTAAAATTGTGTCGATGAAATATTGTTCTCTATCAAAAATGTCAACATCGGCCTCAGTGACTTCACCATGAATTAATAAAATCATTTTTTGCTCAGACATCGTCTGCAACACAGGATAAAGGGACTCAATTTTTTTAACTGCCGCATCTGAATTAGTCGTTGCACCTGCCGGGTAATACTTAACCGCTAGAATGCCTTCTTTTTTTGCATCAATAATTGTTTGGGAGGTTGTTAAGTTGGTTAGATATAACGTCATCAATGGATCAAAGCTATGTTGATTAGGTACCGCTTCTAAAATTCGCTTTTTATATTCCCCTGCCATGGCAGCATCAGTGATAGGTGGGGTTAAATTTGGCATAACAATCGCTCTTCGGAAGCAGCGTGAAGTTGCGGCAACTGTTTCAATTAGCATGCTTCCGTCTCTAAAATGCAGATGCCAATCGTCAGGTGCTTGTATGGTTAATTTTTGCATAATGCTAATCTCGTTATGGGTATTGGAGCAGTTTAGCATTCTTTGTTACAGAGTTTTATTGGAAAATTAATAAACATTAGAAAATAAAAAAAGAGGCTTAAATTAGCCTCTTTTTTCAATCATATTTATTTTATGGCATGTCTTGTTGTCTCGAACTCAGGTTAGTTAGTAAAGCCTGTTATTGACGACTATGCAGTTTACCTATTTCTGCATCGAGCTCATTGGCAAGGTTGGCAATAACATCTGTACCTTTATGATTTTCTTTAGCCAGTTGCGCCGCTTCCTGAGAGCTTCTTGAAATGGCATTAATACGATGAGAAATATCATCACTTACGGTTGTTTGCTCTTGAGCTGCGGTGGCTATTTGATGATTCATTTCCGTGATGGTTTGTATTGCACTAGCAATTTGTCCTAGGCCTTTTGATGCTTCTCTAGCGCCTGAAACTGTTTCTAAACTGGATGTTTTTGCATTTTCCATGGTGTGAACTGCTTTTTGAGAACCACTTTGCAAACGTTCAATCATCTCTTGAATTTCAGAAGTGCTGTCTTGGGTAAGCTTGGCCAAATTTCTTACTTCATCGGCTACCACCGCAAAACCTCTACCTTGGTCGCCAGCGCGAGCCGCTTCTATTGCAGCATTTAATGCCAATAAGTTAGTTTGCTCTGCAATACCGCGGATAACATCTAACACAGAAACAATATTATCAACATCTTTACCTAAATCAGAAATAACGCCAGCGGCACCTTCTACTTCAGTGGCTAACTGTTCAATCGCTTGGGTTGAGCCGTCAACAATTTTTCTAACTCGTTGACCGTCTTGATCCGCCTGAGTTGTTGCATCGGCAGCTAACTGCGCACTTTCAGCAACAGTTGTTGCAGAAGCCGACAATTCAGTCATTGAAGTGGCAGCCATATCCGTCTCTTCATATTGAGCGCGGAATGCTTGTTCCATTTCCTCTGAACGAGATTCAGCAGAATTTGTTTCTCTGCGGAGTTCTTTGGTCACGTTAGATAAAGCGCTAATTATTTCTCTTAGTGCAGTGCGCATATGAACAACGGTTCCATACACACTGCTAGCGTGAACAACCTTGTTTACGGCACAATCAAAATTGCCTGAAGCAACCTCATTAGAAACACGTGATAGTTCAGTCGGTTCTTCGCCTAAATCAATAAGCAATTTTCTAACCGCAAAATAAATGATTCCAGAAAGAATTAATACAGCGATTAAACCTAAAATAACTTGCCATTTAGCGGTAGACCAAAAGCGTTTATCAACTTCTTGAAAACCAATGCCAGTACCTACAATCCATTTCCAACGTTCAGAAGTTCTTGCGATTGAAAGTATATCTTCACTGGTTCCATCAGGTTTTTTCTTTGACCATTCATACTCAGCAATACCGTTTGGGTGCTTAGTGACAGCATCAAGTAAAATATTACCGACGCTTTTACCATGACTATCTTTAAAGTCATGGAAACTTGTACCGTGTATTTGCGGATCTAAAGGCGCTGCAACAAAATCAAGGTTCTCATCAGCAACATACACGTATTCGCTATCGTGATAAATATTTTGGCGTAAAATTTGTGTTGCTACTTGTTTACCCACCTCATCAGTTAAGATCCCATCAGCAACTTGCTTTTCAATTTGAGTGACTGTTGAATAAGTACTGGTTAATAGTTGATAAACACGTGCACTATTGTCCTCTGAACTTGCCCACCGAAGGGTGAAAAGTCCAACAAGCATAATGCTAAATACTGCGATAAAACTTAATACAGTTATTACCCAGACTTTGGTTTTTAGTAACATTTCTTATTTTTCTCCAAATCGTAAAAATCCTCTATGATCAATAATATAGTCCAAGAATTGGCTTTATTCCAAATATTTTGTACAAATAATAGATTCTAACCGTTACAATACGCAGCTCGCTTTAACGAGCACCTGAATTCAATACTTGACTAGAATCTTCCAACTGCCTATAACTAATCACTTGTAAGCGATAAATCAAAATTGAGAAAAACCAATTCACCAAATGAACTTTTGGATAAGGATTAAGCATCATGACTGAATATGCCACTTTTACTTCTGAATCAGTCTCAGAAGGTCATCCAGATAAAATTGCCGACCAAATTTCGGATGCGGTTTTAGATGCAATCTTAGAAAAAGATTTAAACGCTCGTGTAGCGGTTGAAACCATGGTTAAAACGGGCATGGCAATTATTGCTGGAGAAGTCACCACTTCAGCATGGGTCGATTTAGAAGACATTGTTAGAAAAACCATTTGTGATATTGGATACACCAGTTCAGAAATGGGATTTGATGGTAATACTTGTGCGGTTATTAATGCCATAGGTAAACAGTCGCCTGATATTAATCAAGGCGTTGATCGTAACGAAAAAGAACAACAAGGCGCAGGCGATCAAGGTTTAATGTTTGGTTATGCAACTAACGAAACTAAAGTGCTTATGCCTGCGGCTATTACTTGGTCACACCAGTTAGTGGCTAAGCAGGCTGAAGTGAGAAAAAATAATTCGCTTTCATGGTTACGTCCAGATGCAAAAAGTCAGGTGACTTTACGTTATGAAAACGGAAAACCTTCAGCCATTGACGCGGTAGTTCTTTCTACTCAACATCATCCTGATATTAGTCAGTCAGATCTACAAGAAGCGTTGATGGAATGTGTGATTAAGCCCGTTTTACCTGCAGAATTAATTCATTCAGGAACTAAATTTCATATTAATCCGACCGGCAACTTTGTAATTGGTGGGCCAGTAGGTGATTGTGGTTTAACAGGACGAAAAATTATAGTGGACACCTACGGAGGATCTGCACATCATGGCGGTGGCGCCTTTTCTGGAAAAGACCCATCAAAAGTTGACCGTTCAGCCGCTTATGCTGGCCGTTATGTGGCTAAAAATATTGTGGCAGCAGGGCTTGCGGACCGATGCGAAATTCAAATTTCTTATGCTATTGGGGTCGCAGAGCCAACTAGCATTAGCCTCAATACCTTTGGTACAAATAAAATTTCTGAAGAGAAGTTGACTAATTTAGTCAAAACTCACTTTGATTTAACGCCTTATGGATTGATTAAAATGCTCAATCTTATTCGTCCTATTTATCAAAAAACAGCGGCCTATGGTCATTTTGGTCGTGAAGATCCCGATTTTACTTGGGAAGCCACTGATAAAGCTGAAGATCTACGGATTGATGCCGGACTATAAATGTTATATAAAACCAATTAATTTTTACCGTTGATTGAGGGGCGCTGCAGCAGGCCTAATTATTTAAGCTTGTCACGCTCAATTAACTAAACAATTTTTCAAAGGGCGCTCATTCTAACTTTTAGAATGGAGGCATTTATATGTCTAATAATACTCAGAATGATTATTTTGTTAAAGATATTTCTCTTTCACCTTGGGGCGACAAAGAAATATCCATCGCGGAAACTGAAATGCCTGGCTTAATGGCGATGCGCAAAGAGTTTGGTGATAGTAAACCGTTAAAAGGAGCTCGCATTGCGGGCTCATTACACATGACGATTCAAACCGCTGTTTTAATGGAGACCTTGCTTGCTCTTGGCGCTGAGGTTCGTTGGGTCTCTTGTAATATTTATTCCACTCAAGATCACGCCGCCGCCGCAATGGCAGCAAAAGGTATCCCTGTTTTTGCTTATAAAGGCGAAACGTTAAAAGAATATTGGGAATTTACCCATCGAATTTTAGATTGGGGTAATGGCGAAACCTGTAACATGATTTTGGATGATGGTGGCGATGCCACATTAGCCGTTGTTCTTGGGCTAAAAGCAACAAAAGACATTAGCGTGCTTGATAATCCAGGCAGTGATGAAGAAATTGAAATGTTCAATTCAATTAAATTGCAATTAGCGAAAGATCCGAGCTTATATCAACGCTTAACTGACAATATTCAAGGCGTCACAGAAGAAACAACAACCGGTGTAAAACGTTTATATCAAATGCAAAAAGAAGGCGTATTGCCGTTTTCTGCAATTAATGTGAATGACTCAGTCACTAAATCAAAATTTGACAATTTGTACGGTTGCCGCGAGTCATTATTAGACGGTATTAAACGCGCGACTGATGTCATGATTGCCGGTAAAGTTGCCTTAGTTTGTGGTTATGGCGATGTTGGTAAAGGTTGTGCACAATCGTTAAGAGGGCAAGGTGCAACGGTGATGATCACTGAAATTGACCCTATTTGCGCATTGCAAGCCGCAATGGAAGGTTATCGAGTTGTTACTACTGATGATGTTTGTGGCGATGTAGATATTTTTGTCACCACAACAGGTAATTTCAATATAATTTCAGAAACACACATGTTGAAAATGAAAGACCAAGCGATTGTTTGTAATATTGGTCACTTTGATAATGAAATTCAAATTGCAGCGATGCAAAAGTACCCTTGGGAAAATATTAAACCACAAGTCGATCACATTGTTTTGCCTAATGGCAATAAGATCATCATGCTAGCAGAAGGTCGATTAGTGAATCTGGGTTGTGCAACGGGTCATCCGAGTTTTGTTATGTCTAATTCATTTACTAATCAAACTTTAGCTCAAATTGAGCTTTGGAAAAATGGCGATGATTACCAAAATGAAGTGTATGTTTTGCCGAAATACCTTGACGAAAAGGTCGCCCGATTACATTTAGAAAAAATTGGTGCTAAGTTAACGGTATTAACTCAAGAGCAAGCGGATTACATTGACGTTTCTGTTGATGGTCCGTACAAACCTGATCATTATCGTTATTAATAAAGGCACAGATATTAAATGCGATCTCATCGTTTTTATACCGACATTGAGTTATCAGAAAATACTTTAGTCAACCTGCCCTCACAAGCAGCACACCATTGTGGGCAGGTATTACGTTACAAAGTAGGTGATAATTTAACCGTGTTTAATGGCGATGGGTTTGATTATTATGCAACGATTGATCGTCTTGAAAAAAAAAGTTGCCAAATTAAAATTGAAAAAAAAATTGATCCTCAAAATGAATCGCCCTTAAAAATTCATCTTTACCAGGGGATTGCCCGTGGTGACAAAATGGATTTAATTATCCAAAAAGCTGTCGAATTAGGTGTTACCGCCATAACCCCAATTTTTACTGAAAGATGTAATGTTAAGTTAGAAGGAAAGCGGCTTGATAAAAAAATTCAACATTGGCAACAAATACAATTAAGTGCTTGTGAGCAATCCGGACGAGCAATAATTCCCGCATTTAATACGGCAACTCATCTCCATCAGACCCCTCAGCAATCAGCTTCTTCATTTTATTTAGAACCAACCTCAAACCAAGGATTTGGTGATTTGCCTGAACAAAGTTTGATGAGTCTCTTTATAGGTCCAGAAGGTGGCTTTGCAGAAAAAGAGATTAATTTCTTAGAAAAAATCGGTTGCCAAGGATTAAAAATGGGGCCAAGAATTTTAAGAACTGAAACTGCAGGCCTGTCAGCAATCGCTATTTTACAAAGTCATTTTGGAGATATTTAGTTCGATAATCTTCCAGATTTAGAACTAGAGCAAACGATAAAATCTACACGATTATTAGAAGTCATTTGTACTGTCTATGAAAAAAACCTTTCAGGAGCTTATTATGAAAAAATCGCTAATCATTGACTATTATTCAGATCTGCTTTGCGTTTGGGCTTGGATTGCACAGAGACGTATTGATGAATTAGAAAAGAAACTAGGTAATAAAATTGAGTTTCAACATTATTATGTGGATATCTTTGGAGATGTTCCAACAAAAATTAACACACAATGGGCACTAAAAGGAGGCTATGAAGCTTTTGCTGAGCATGTGCAAAAGTCGTCGTCTGCTTTTACAGATACACCGGTAAACTCTCGAGTATGGACCGATGTTAGACCAAACAGTTCGGCTAATGCTCATTTAGTTCTAAAGGCTATTGAAATCGCTTACGATGAAAAAAAGAGCATGGAAATGGCCTTAAGGTTTAGAGCCGCATTTTTTAGTGAGGCAAGAGATATTGGTCATTTTGATGTTCTCCTTGAGCTTGCTGAAGAAAATAGTTTAGACATCCATAACATTAAAATTAGTCTTTACAATGGTTCTGCTATGGCTAAATTAATGGGAGATTATCAAAAATCAAAATCACAAAACGTTAAAGGAAGTCCGTCTTATGTGATGGATGGCGGCCGACAAATTTTGTATGGCAATGTCGGATTTCGTGTCCTTTTAGCCAATATTGAAGAGCTGTTGAAAAAACCATGCGATGAAGCAAGTTGGTGTTAAATTAATATTATTTTTAGTGTATCTACTTTCCTCGACGATTTTATGAAAATATGATATATTTTTAAACCAAAAACGAATGCTGTCTATATCCAATTTATTACATCAAATTTTATTAATAGGGAATTCACATGAAAACAACTCTAAAGCTTGTTTCTTTAGTTATCGCACTTAACTTACCAGCCGCTATGGCAAATGAAGGCTCAACAGGTCCTTATCTTTCTATAGGGCATAATTGGTTTAATTTTGATAATGATAGAGTTATAAATGATGATGATAATGTGTATTTTGGTTTAGGATACCAAGCTACAGATCACGTGGCTTTTGAATTAAAGTATACAGACGTTAGAGCAGAATATTTAAATTTAAGCACAGTTTACCGTTATCAACCTAGAAATACAGATTCATTTTACTGGAAAGCAGGGCTTGCTGATTACTCAAATATAGTGACTGATGGAACGGCACTCAGTCTTGGAATGGGGTATGAAGCTCATATTAATAAAGTATTTTCGTTAACCTTTGGTGTTGATTCGATGTTTCAATTCAATAATGATGCGACAGATTTGGCACCTTATATTGGTTTTAATATCTTTTTTGGCGACAACGATTCTAAACCTCTAGCAGTAAAAAAAGCACGATTAGATAATGATAAAGATGGTGTTTTTAATAATCTTGATCAGTGCCCAAACAGTGCTAATGGAATAACTGTTGATTCTAACGGTTGTGAATTAGATTCCGACAACGATGGTGTAGTTAACAGCCTCGATCAATGTTTGCAAACACCGAACGGTGCAAAAGTTGATCAAAAAGGTTGCCGTATCATTTTGACAGAAGATGTATCGATAAAATTGAATGTTCAGTTCAATAATAATAGTAATGAAATTAGCAAAGACTATTATAGTGAGATAGAAAAAGTAGCAATATTTATGAGCGAATATCCTGACACCTCAGTTGTAATTGAAGGGCATACCGATTCAAGAGGTGCTTCATCTTATAACCAAAAACTATCCCAAAAAAGAGCTAATGCGGTTATGGCATATTTGGTTACACAGTTTAAAATCAATCAATCACGTATTTCAGCTGTTGGCAAAGGCGAAATTTCTCCAATTGCTAGCAATGAAACTGCAGAAGGTCGAGCAACTAATCGCCGTGTTCAAGCAGAAATTAAAGCAAGCGTTTCAAAACCGCAATAATAGCGAGCTTTGAGGACATAAAAACGCTTTGGGTGTAACTTCTGTTATAGCAGTAATACTTAGAGCGTTTTACTTCTCATGATCTATTTTTAATAGATATGAATAAATATTTTTTCAGGTTGTTTTTTTTTGTAAAACACTCTATATTGTGCCAAATGATATTTTAAATAGCTTATTTAGTGTTTAGCTTTTCATTTAAACATAATGATTGAATCAGGGAAACTGGTGAGAATCCAGTACTGTCGCGCAACGGTATGAAAGTTTAACGCTTTTAAGTCCGATACCTTATTTAATCCAAGACTATAAATTTTACCGTCTGCCTCGCGTTAAGGCTATGGATTATCGATTGTATCTATTTTCCTTTTTTCGCGAGCAAGTATTCTCAAAAGAGGAACTCATGCTCGATTTAAATACTAATATACCCAGCAATTTAACCCCCAAACCAACCAATGAAAAAAGCACTGCAGCACTAAATCCGCAATATGAAGTTATTAGGCGAAATGGTAAACACACGGCCTTTGACCTTAATAAAATATCCATCGCATTAACAAAAGCGTTTCTTGCTGTTGAAGGAGGAAAAGCTGCAACATCATCTCGCGTTCATGAATTAGTTGTAAAAATTAGCCAACAAGTTTATCAGGCCTTATTAAGGCGACTGCCAGAAAGTGGAGTCATGCATATTGAAGACATTCAAGACCAAGTAGAGCTTGGTTTAATGCGATCTGGAGAACAAAAAGTGGCACGTGCTTATGTTTTGTATAGAACAGAAAGAGCACAAGAAAGAGCGCAGTTAGTAAATAAAACATCAATACCAAATCAACCTGTGCAAATTGAAGTGACGCTTGATGAAAAGAATAAGATCACTATTCAATATTCTGAGATCAAAAAACACATCACAAAAACTTTAAAAGGTTTGCATGATATTAATGCCGAGTTAGTTTATCAGCAAACAATAAAAAATAGTTTTGATGGCATGAAATATAATGATCTTGCCGAAATTATGGTATTAAGTGCGCGCGCACTGATTGATCAAGAACCAAATTATAGTCAAGCATCGGCCAGGCTATTATTAAAAAATTTAGCGGTTGAAGTGAGTTGCTTTGATAAAAAAAAGTCAATGACTTTCAGCAGTATTGATTTTAATCAAATATATACTGAATATTTTCCTCGATACATTGATACCACAAGTGAACTGAAATTATTAGATGAAGAATTAACAAAATTTGATTTAAATCGACTTAGTGCTGCCATTAAGCCTGAACGTGATGAATTATTTAATTATTTAGGACTACAAACATTATATGATCGTTATTTGATCCACAGTGACGATATAAAAATTGAATTGCCACAAGCTTTTTTTATGCGAGTATCGATGGGGCTAGCAATTAATGAAATTGATAGAGAAAGCCGAGCAATAGAATTTTATAATTTATTATCCAGTTTTGACTTTATGAGTTCAACACCGACATTATTTAATTCAGGTACTCCTAGACCACAACTATCCTCTTGTTATTTAACCACTGTACCTGACTCACTTTTTGGTATTTACGATTCTTTAAAAGACAATGCCATGCTGTCTAAATATGCGGGTGGTTTAGGAAACGATTGGACACCTGTTAGAGGTTTAGGATCGCATATTTCTGGCACCAATGGTAAATCTCAAGGCGTTATTCCTTTTTTAAAAGTTGCAAATGATACGGCTGTTGCCGTTAATCAAGGAGGAAAAAGAAAAGGTGCGATGTGTGCATACCTTGAAACTTGGCATATTGATATTGAAGACTTTCTAGAGTTAAGAAAAAATACCGGCGATGAAAGACGACGTACTCATGACATGAATACCGCTAATTGGGTGCCTGATCTATTTTTAAAACGCGTTTGTGAAGAAGCTGAGTGGACATTATTTTCACCGGAAGAGGCTCCTGAATTACATGACCTTTATGGTTCTGAATTTGAGCAAGCTTATCTTATTTATGAAAGCAAAGCAGCGGCAGGCGAGCTTAAAATTTCTAAAACGGTGAAGGCTGTCGAATTATGGCGCAAAATGTTGGGAATGATTTTTGAAACAGGACATCCTTGGATTACTTTTAAAGATCCTTGCAATATCCGTTATACCAATCAACATAAAGGAGTGGTCCATAGCTCAAATTTGTGTACAGAAATTACCTTGCATACTGATCAAGATGAAATTGCAGTTTGTAATTTGGGATCCGTAAATTTAGCACAGCATATTGATAAAAATGGTCTTAACAAAAACAAGTTACAGCAGACAATAACAACAGCAATGCGTTTGTTAGACAACGTGATTGACTACAATTATTACAGTGTTCCTCAAGCAAGAAATTCTAATTTGAAACATCGTCCAGTTGGGCTTGGCCTAATGGGTTTTCAGGATGCGTTGTATAAACAAAATATCTCTTATGCCAGCGAAGAAGCGGTAGATTTTGCAGATCAATCGATGGAAATTATTAGCTATTATGCGCTGAAAGCATCATCTGATTTGGCAAAAGAGCGAGGAGCATACTCTAGTTTTGAGGGGTCATTATGGAGCCAAGGAATTCTGCCAATTGACTCTGCCAAATTAGTGGGTAATGAAAGAGGAAACTATTTTGATCAAAATTTAGAATGCCGAATGGATTGGGATTCTCTTCGCGAGCAAATAAAAACAACGGGTATTCGTAACAGTAATTGTTTGGCGATTGCACCAACAGCAACAATTTCAAATATTTGTGGGGTTAGCCAATCAATAGAACCTATTTATCAGAATGTTTATGTTAAATCAAATTTGTCTGGAGAGTTTAGTGTCGTTAATCCATATTTAATTAGCCGTTTGAAAGAATTAAACTTATGGGATGAAGTGATGAGCTCTGATCTTAAATATTATGATGGTTCAGTTCAATCCATTAACCGCATTCCAGATGAGATAAAATTAATTTTCTCCACCGCTTTTGAAATAGATTCAAGGTGGTTAATTGAGGCGGCATCTAGAAGACAAAAATGGATAGATCAAGCACAAAGTCTAAATCTTTATATGGCAGAAGCATCAGGGAAAAAACTCGACCAACTTTATAAATTGGCTTGGATCAGAGGTTTAAAAACAACTTATTATTTACGTTCTTTAGGGGCAACACAAATGGAAAAAGATAATCAGTCAAAAGTTGAAGTAATTGAGCCCGCTAAAGTTTGTTCAATACTTGATCCAGACTGTGAAGCCTGCCAATAATCAATAAGGAGAATACAATGTTAAATTGGGAAGATCCCACAGCCGCTTTTATACCTGCTGCGAATAATGCAGTAGGTTTGGATAAAGTTTCAGTGGATACTAGTCAACAAGCCAGCTCAGATTTTAAAGAAAATGAAATTAATTTATCTGAGTTGAAACCCGTTAAGGCAGAAGATAAACGAGTGGTCAACGGCTCGGCTGATATTAATCAGTTAGCACCATTTAAATATCCCTGGGCATGGTCATTTTGGTTAAATGCTAATAAAAATCATTGGACTCCGTTAGATATTAATATGACTAAAGATGTTTCAGATTATCACCATAAGCTAACCGTAGAAGAAAAACATGTTTATGAAAATGTTCTAGCATATTTAACAACATCTGACATTCTAGCAATGAGAAATATCGGCTTGGCTGTTATGGAAAAAATGACTGCACCAGAGTTGCAAATTTATCAAGCAAGGCAAGTATATGAAGAAGCATTACATACTTGGACTTATCAACATTGCATTGAGTCAATTGGTATTGAGCAAGGAGAAATTTATAATCGGTATCGAGTTGTACCAGCCATTAATAACAAAATTCAAATGGCCAATAAACGACTTAATTCAGTATTAAGATCTGATATTGATCTTAATGATTCAGATGAATTACACAATTTTGTTCACTCTTATTTGTTTTTTGCGGGGGTTTTTGAAGGTTGTTGGTTTTATAATGGATTTAGTCCTATTTTTGCATTACAACGAAGAGGACTAATGACCGGTACAGCAGAACAGTTACAATACATTATGAGAGACGAGGTTTTACATAGTGCTTTTGGCATTAGAGTTGTTAATCAAATTGTTAAAGAAGAAAATATCGAATTGGATAAAAATGTTTTACGTCAAATGTGGGATGAAAGTGAAGCTTGTGAAATTGATTATGCGAATTACATTTTAAAAGATCCTATTTTAGGCTACAACGCAGAAGATCATATTGAACAGTTTCGATACATTGCTAACCGAAGAGCCAAACAACTCAATATTGAAATACCATTCCCGGGCGCAAAGAATTCACTTACTTGGTTAGATGAACAAGCTAATACAAGAAAAGAGAAAAACTTTTTTGAAACTCGTGTTACGGAATATCAAACAGGGGCAGCATTAAATTGGGGCTAGATTAGTCATTAAATATAAAACAACCTAATAAAAAATTAAGTTAGCTGCTGTAAAGTAGTACAATACAGTACGGTATTAAGAAATATTTTTTTATTAGGTTTTTTATGAGTAAGCATCAGCAAAATAAAGGTTTTTTATTCACAAAAAAAAACAAGGTATCTGTTTGGGTTTCCACTTATCCTTATAAAGATATCCCTGACTCATATTTTGAAGAGTCTTTTACTAAAAGTAATACCCGCGCCCATAATCAATGGTCGAATAACTTCAAGATTCGTTATTTTAAAGCAGAAGATATGGAAACTAATGGATGTCATGAAGGTGCCATCAGTATTAAAAAAGCCGCTGGCGAATGTTCTTTTTCTCAGTCTTATATAACAGCCTTATTGAGTAAAGCAAAAAAGAAAAAACTTTTGGAAATTACTTGGATTGTTTTACTTTTTGAATATGAATACAGCGCAAAAATATCGGCTATTGAAAAAGATCAATATATGACCCTGTTAGGTGCGTTTAATTACGATGATGATGCAGAAAGTGTTTATGAAGTTGAAGATCCTGAATCTAAATCAATGGAATCTAATGAGTTATAAGGTTCAACTTAAAAAATTAGGATTGATGAATATTAAATAAACTCAGCTTAAGCAATAAATAGAGGGTTGGTTTTCAACCAGGTTTCTATCTCAGACCAAACTTTAGGCTTACAAATATAATAACCTTGTGCAAAATCACATCCTAATTGTTTGA